>WPCJ01226265.1_pt1 | contig 48426 bp, 53 predicted proteins | sample 5399831 | NCBI WGS metagenome assembly WPCJ01 (sample SAMN12869470, study PRJNA574797) | sludge metagenome | isolation source: wastewater treatment of pH10 | place: China:Beijing | collected 2019-05-20
CAACCATGCCCGCCGGCTCGGCATCATCGAGCAGAGCCCGGCGAACGGGGTCCGGGTCATCGCCTCGAACCGGCTGAAGCGGCGCCTCAGCGTCGGCGAGGTCCGCCATCTCGGCAAGGTCATGGCCCAGACGGAGCGCGAAGGCGAACACCCCACCGCGCTGGCTGCGATCCGCACGATGCTCCTGACCGGCTTCCGGCGCATGGAGGTGCTGGCGATGCGCAAGGCCTGGATCGAGCCGGACGACAACTGCGTCGCCTTCCCCGACACCAAGTCGGGCGCGCAGATGCGGGCCGCAGGCGACGCGGCGATCACCCTGCTGCTGAGCCAGGGGCAGCGCAGCGCCTCGCCCTTCGTCTTCCCCGCCGATTGGGGCGAGGGTCATTTCATCGGCGTCGTGCGCGTGCTCGACCGCGTCTGCGCGCGGGCGGGCCTGGAGCGCGTCACGCCGCACGTGCTGCGCCACACCTTCGCCAGCATCGCGGCCTCGCTCGGGTTCAGCGAGCTGACGATCTCGGGCTTGCTCGGGCACGGCCCGCGCGGCGTGACGCAGCGCTACGTCCATCTTGATGCCGCGCTGGTTATCGCCGCCGATCAGGTCGCAGCCGAAATCGCCCGGTTGCTGGATGGCGGTGAGGTTCTGTCGATAAAGGAGGCCAAGCGCCGGCGCGCGGGCGACCATACCAGATCGTTCGTCCAGTCCTGACCCGGCGCAGTTCGCGCCATGGTTCGTTCTTGCCGCGGACGCCTAATCGATCGTCTTCCGGAATCGATCCAGGCTGCGTCGAACGAGGTCTGCCTCGTCCAGTGCGACATGCGCGAAACTGGCGACGATATAGGCCAGGCGTGTCCGTTCGCGCTCTCGATCATCGTCGGCGATGCCCGGTCGGACTTCGTTCCAAACCGCGTCAAGAGCGGCCTGCGCACGGGCGACGTCGATCGGATCATTCAGCGATGAGAACGGCATGGTCGAACGATTATAGGGCGGCTGTCGGCTTGGTGCACTTGTCGGTCCCAAGGGTTGTCCAATCCGACCGTCGTCGACCTCTACCCCGTCAGTTGGATGCGCCTGCGCACGGAAGTCCGGCACGGGATCCGCGCGCATCACGGCGTGGTTGCGGATTTCGCCGCGGACGCATTCTACGATTTCGTACCGAACTGGCGGATTTCCGGCGGGCCCCGGCTGTCGCTGGCCTCGCGCAGCTACTATCAGGCCTATTACGCGGTCAGCCTGGGTGAAGCGATCACGTCCGGCCTCAGCCCCTATTCGCCAGGTGGCGGCCTTAAGTCCATCGGTGCGTTGACCTGGAAGACCACAGACAGAATCACCACCAGCGCCTTCGCCGAATACAGCCGCCTGATGGGGCCGGCAGCCCAGTCGAGCCTGGTACGGGAGCGGGGGTCCCGCGATCAACTGATGATCGGGCTGTCGGCGACCTATTGCTTCGATTTCTCGCTGCAGGAAACATCGCGCCTTTGCGCATCCTGCTGTGCGTGGGTTGCCGCCAAAGCGTTTGGCCGGCGTTCATCTTCGCCGATCATTCTGGCCGCGCGCCAGGAGATGCGGCGCGGCGCCGGACTTCTGCCCTTCCCCTCCCATGGCTGGCGGTCCGGCGCCAAGAATGCCTGCCGATCTCCCGTAACAGCCGAGCGTCAGCGGCAGCTTTCACTTCTGGCATGTCGAGCCTTCGCTTGTTGTATTCACTCCCCGCTTTCACGGATCGTCACCTGTGACGGCATAACGGTGATGGTCGAGATCTATAAGCTCGCCGGTACGGACGCTCGAACTGATCGACGCGGAGCGCGGCTCGATAGTGTGGCAAGAGACCTTCGCAACCGACACCGCTGCCTTCGCGGAATTCAGCGAAGGCGTCCAGCAGCTTGGATTGGCGAAATTGATCGACCCGGATGAAGATGATGTCGCAACCGTCCTATGACCGAAGCGGCCCAGCAGATCGGGTGGATAGCTTGCCTCGCGGATTGCGGCCTCGCTAAAAGAACATGTGACCGTTTTCCGATCTGGAGCTTCGATGACCGAAAACACGCAGGAACGGCTCGACCTGACGGCGCAAGTCGTAGCGGCCTATGTCGCGCACAACAGCCTGCCGCAGCCGGATCTCATCGGATTGATTGAGCGGACCCACGCGGCGCTCGGTGGTCTGGGTGTAGAGCCGGCGCCTGCTCCATACGAAAAGCCCGTGCCGGCGGTCTCTATCAAGAAATCGATCACGCCCGACTGGATCATCTGCCTCGAGGATGGCAGGAAGTTCAAATCGCTGAAACGCCACCTACGCACCGCGTATAATATGACGCCGGAGGAATACCGCGCGAAATGGGCGCTTCCACCCGACTATCCGATGGTGGCCCCGCACTATGCCGAAGCGCGCTCCGCCTTGGCCAAGTCGATGGGGCTCGGTCGGAAGGCCACGGCGAAGGCTTCGACGAAGGCGGTCAAGCGGACGAAGAACGGCGCGACCTGAAGGCGCCGCTCGCGAAACACGTAAACTCCCGATGCTGCGTTGATATCGTCGATGCCCGATCGTTCATTATATGCGAACCGCGACGCCTGCACCGGAGATGTCGTGCCTCCGCGTGATCGATCGATGATCCGCGCGAAAGGCGTGTCGAAATCGTTCTCCGCGCGCGGGGCACGCGTCGAGGCATTGCGGCCTGTCGACTTGGATGTGGCGCGCGGCGAATTCGTCAGCATCATCGGCCCGTCCGGCTGCGGGAAATCGACGCTGCTGCGCATCATCGCCGGCCTCGAAACCGCAAGTGACGGCACGATGGAGATCGACAGCGCGGCTAGCCAGCGCGCCGGCTTCGTGTTCCAGGACGCGGTGCTGCTGCCCTGGCTCACCGCGCAGGAGAATGTGCGCTTCCCGCTTGATGCCGCGGGCATGGCGCGCGCCGAGGCCGACGCGACCGCGCAGAAACTGCTCGGGCTCGTCGGATTGCAGGGTTTTGAAAATGCGCTGCCCCGCGCGCTCTCCGGCGGCATGCGCCAGCGCGTCTCGATCGCGCGCGCTCTGTCCTACGATCCGCCGCTGCTCCTGATGGACGAACCGTTCGGCGCGCTCGACCTGCTTACGCGCGACCGGCTCAATGACGAGCTTCTCGCGATCTGGTCGGCGACGGCGAAGACGATCCTGTTCGTTACGCACAGTGTCGAGGAGGCGGCTTATCTCTCCGACCGCGTCGTCGTGATGTCGCCCCGGCCCGGAACGATCAAGCGCATCTATGACGTTCCTCTGGCGCGCCCGCGCGGCGAGCAGACAAAGCTCGATCCGGCCTTCCATCAATTGATGGCCGATCTCCGGCGTGATTTGAAATGAAGGTTGCATCGTCGCTCTGGCGCCAGCCACTCGAATTGCTCGCGGCGTTCGCGGCCATCGGCCTCGCCTGGGATCTCTGCGTCAGGTTCTCCGAGGCGCCCCCTTACCTCCTGCCGGCGCCACTCGATGTCGGCGCGGCGTTGATCCAATCGGCTGAGAGCGGCGAACTGGCGCAGCATCTTTCCTACACGCTGACGAATCTGGCCTTGGGCTATGCCGCCGGCGCGTTGCTCGGGGTCGCAGCCGGCGTCGCCCTGGCGAAATCGCCGCGCGTCGAACAGATCGTCGGCGGCCCGATCCTGTTCCTGCAGACGGCGCCGAAGATCGCGCTCGCGCCGCTGTTCGTGATCTGGTTCGGGCTTGGCCTCGCCGCGAAGATCGTGCTCATCGTCTCGCTGGTGTTCTTCCCCGTGCTGATCGGAACCATGGTCGGTCTGCGCTCGCTCGACAGCCGGCTCGGCGATCTCGCGCGGCTGCTTCGGCTCAGTCTCTGGCAGCGGCTGTGGCGCATCGAGCTGCGCGCGGGATCGCCGGAGATTTTCGTGGGGCTGCGCATCGGCGCGGTGCAGGCCGTCGTCGGCGCGATCCTTGGCGAGTGGATGTCGGGCAAGCATGGGCTCGGCTATCTCATGACCTTCGCGTCCGCCACCTACAAGACGCCGCTACTGTTCGGCGCGGTGGTGCTGACCGCGCTCATCGGCGTCGCCGTTTATCAGCTCATCGAGATGCTCGAAGGGCGTCTGCTCGCCTGGCGGGACGCACCGTGAGACAGACCATGAGCGACAAAAAGCGATCCGCAGCGTTTCCCTGGCTGAATGGGCGGCCGACGCATCTGCCCTGCGGCCCCGGCGACATGCCCTCCTGCGCGCTGCTGCCCGGCGACCCCGATCGGGTGACGCTCGCCACCGCATTGCTGGACAACACATGTGATTTCGGCCGTCGGCGCGAATTCCATGCGGCGCGCGGCGACTGGAAAGGCTATCCTGTCGGTCTCTGCTCGACCGGCGTCGGCGGCCCCTCCACCGAGATCGCCGTGGTCGAACTCGCCAATCTTGGCGTCGACTCGGTCATTCGCGTCGGCGGGATGGGCGCGCTGCAGGCCGACCTGCCGCTCGGCAGCTTCCTGATCGTCGACCGGGCCGAGGGCTCGACGGGCGCCGCGGCGCTCTATGGCGCGGCGGGCGCGATCGATGCGAGCGCCGATGTAGTCGACGCGTTGGAAGAGGCCGCGCGGACGCTCGGCTTCGCCTATCGCCGCGGCCGCGTGCATACGACGGACAGCTATTACTGGGGTCAGGGCCGGTCGGCGCGTGCCGATGGATCGCCGTCTCCGCGGCCCGACATCGTGACACGGCTGGCGGCTCAAGGCGTATGCGGTCTCGATATGGAAGCGCAGACGGTTTTCGCCGTGGCAGAAGCACTCGGCCTCCGCGCCGGCGCAGTGCTGGCGGTGCACGGGAATCGCGCGACCGACGAATGGCTCGAAGATTACGAAGAAACACAGTGCAATCTCATCCGCCTCGCCGCGACGGCGGCGACGCTGCTCGCCTCGACATAAGCTGCAACATCGCCGACAGGAGATCGCTATGAAACGCCGCACCTTCATCGCTAGCGCAGTGTCGGCGGCAGCGTCCAGCGTCCTGCCGCGCGTCGCAATCGCGCAGACCCAATCCGCGACCCTGCAGATCGACGGCGCGGCCGTCCCCTTCTACGCGCCGATCTATGTGGCGCAGGAGAAGGGGATGTTCGCGAAGAACGGTGTCGATCTGCGCATCATCTACGCCGCGGCCGCCGACATCATGCGCAATGTCGCAGTCGGCAATGCGGAGCTTGGATTTCCGAACGGCGACGCGGTCATCGCGGCGAAGGCGAGCGGCCTGCCGGCGAAAGTCGTGCACACGACCTATCAGCGCGGCATCGGCGCGACCCTGTTCAAGGCGTCGAAGGGCTTCAAGTCGTTCGCCGACCTCAAGGGCAAGACGCTGGCGGTGACCAGCCTCGGCAGCCCGAACTATCTGCAATTGCAGGTCGGCCTGAAGAAGGCGGGGCTGACGCTCAACGACGTGAAGGTCGAGGTGATCGCGACCGGCGCGATCGTGCAGGCGCTGCAGGCCGATCAGGTCGACGCGATCGTGTTCTCAGAGCTGCGCAAATATAATCTCGAGGCAGACGGCATTCAGGTCGGCATGATCTCGTCGAACGATTTCCTGCCGTCCTTCGGCAATGTCGTCGTCACCGGCGAACGCACACTGAAGGCCAAGGCGAAGGTCGTGAAGGGCTTTATCGCCGCGCTCGACGAAGCGCTGACCTGGGTCATCGACGGCCATGTCGACGAAGCGATCGCACTGGCGATCGAGAAGCACGCGCCGACCTGGAAGGGGCAGGAAGCGCTTCTGTCGAAAGCGTTCAATCAGTCCTTCGTGCCGTCGATCTGGCAGAGTCCCCTGACCAAGGCGAAGGGGCTCGGCGCGGGCGACCTCGCGGCCTGGCAGACCAACATCGACCTCCTCGCGGAATACAAGGCGATCGACAAAGGCTTCAAGGCGACGGACCTGGTGGTCCAGCCGGCGGACGTAGCAGCCTGAGGCGAAGGCGATGGCGCGCGCAGCTCTGCAACGTCTCGCGGTCGTCCTCGGCGCGCTCGCACTGTGGCAGCTCGCGGTCGTCGCCTTCAAGGCGCCGGCCTATCTGCTGCCATCGCCGCTCGTCGTGGGGCAGAAATTCGCCTTGCTAGCCGGAAGCGCGGAACTGACGCGGCACGTCGCGACGACGCTGATCGAAGTGCTCGCTGGCTCGGCGATCGGTGCGGGAGCCGGGCTGCTCTGCGGCTGGCTGTTCGCGCGCATTCCCCTGCTCGGCCGGCTCCTGTCGCCGCTGATCCTGCTGTTGCAGACCGCCCCGAAGATCGCCATCGCGCCGCTGCTGCTGCTCTGGCTGGGGCTGGGCCTCGGGCCGAAGGTCGTGCTGATCGCCATCGTCACCTTCTTCCCGGTGATGGCGGGGACGGTTGCTGGCCTCACCGGCGTCGACAAGAGCTATCGCGACCTCGCTCGCCTGCTGCGTCTCTCGGCATGGGCGCGGTTCCGGCGGATCGAACTGCCTTTCGCCGCTCCGCCCGTGTTCGCAGGGCTGAAGATCGCTTCCACCCAGGCGATGACCGCGGCCGTGATCGGAGAATTGATGGGAGCGACCTACGGGCTCGGCTATCTGCTGAGCCTCGGCCAGGAGAACAACGACGCCGGGGTCGTGATCGCGGCGATCCTGATGCTCTGTGTCATGGGCTGGACGCTCCATGAGGCCGTCAGGCTGACGGAGCGGCGCCTGCTCGGCTGGCACGAGAGCCAAATCCTCCAGGAGGCGACGGGATAGGCGCAAGTATTTGGAGACGCGACCTGTCCAACTCGATTGGATGAACGGGCGTTCCGAGCCGCGTCTATTATCGCGTGGCTGTTTGTCTCAACAGCCATTTTATCAGGCGTCTTATGAGAAGAGCACGTAAGATCGGGTCTTGATGAACAAGCTGCCGTCTTCGGGTCGTTAAATTGAAGGTGAAGCTTCGTTAGTCGATCGCCACGGAGTACGCGAACCGCGAACTCAATCATCGATCCCATCTCATCACGACCGAGGTGCGGAAGCCCATCTTCGGCAAGCCATCCAAGGCATGTGGTGCAATTCCGCGACGAGGCTCGGTGCCGATCGGCATCTTAAGGCACTGAAATTGCTTGTTTACTTGGGCCAGCCTAGCGAGCCGATCACATCCTGAGACTTCCTACGCCGCACGAATTTGTCGCAAATGGGCGTCGCAGGCTCGGGGAAATTTACGACGGTCAATCCCGTCCTTTCGGAGGCCGCTGTGCTCGCCACATAGCACTTGATGTGCGCAACAGTGTGCATATATTGTGCAGAGATGGTAGTGGAGGTTGACCGTGGCACATGCTGAAAGACTTGGTCCGGCGATTGTGTCGGGCTTCATGCAGAAGCTGCAGGAACCGAAGACCCCTTATATTTCTCCGGGGCGCTTCTCGAAGGTGCTGGGGATCCAGGTTTCCAGCCTGGCGAAAATGACAGGCGTTCATCGGAACACGCTGCGCAAGCCAAGCTCCGAGAGGCTTCAAGGTCGGTTTCGCGAGATGGCAAAGGTCATAACGGCCGCCGCCGAACTCTCAGGTGATCTCGACAAGGCGATTTATTGGTTCATGAATGAACCGATTTCCGACTACGATCATAAAACGGCTGCGGAACTGGTGGCCGAAGGTCATAGCGAAGCCGTATTGCGGTACCTGCAAGCCCTCGAAATCGGAGCGAGTGGATGAAGCTTGTCCGGCTTGGACCGGACGAGGTCTTTCATCGCTACCTGACGCCAAAGTGGGCATTCGTGCCGACGAGCGGAGCGGGCGCGGCTATGGTCGGCGGCCGCTTCAACCGAATTGGTGTCGAGGCGCTTTATCTTTCGCACGCGCCGCAGACTGCCCTGGAGGAATATCGCCAGGGCTCGTCGCTGACGAGACCTGCGACGCTTGCTGCATACAAGGTCGACCTTCAACAGGTCGTCGATTTCTCGGCGGGTTATGATCCGAATATCTGGGCCGCGGCTTGGGCGTCTTGGGACTCTGATTGGCGGAAGATCCACAATATCCTTGGCAAAGTCCCGCCATCCTGGCTGCTTGCAGATGCCACGATCTCTGCCGGTTACAGCGGGATCCTGTTCCCGTCGCTCCGGCATCCCGGTGGAACCAATCTGGTCGTCTTCGGCGCAAACCTGAGTGCTTCAGAATCCGTGGCAGTCCACGATCCAGACGAGAGCCTTCCCAAAGATCAATCCTCCTGGCCCAAGGCCTGACGCTCAGTCGTTGGCTCGTTGCGGCTGGGCGCGGCGGCCTGCTTTGGCTGCTATCGCCACGACCACATCAGCTCCGCAGGATTTTCTCCATCGCCTTGCCCTTGGCCAGTTCATCGATCAGCTTATCCAGGTAGCGGATTTCCTTCATGGTCGGCTCTTCGATATTCTCAACCCGCACGCCGCAGACCACGCCCGTAATCAGTGACCGTGCAGGATTCAACCGGGGCGCATCGGCGAAGAACTCCTCGAAGCAGGTTTTCTTTTCCAACTGAGCGGCCAGCTTTTCCTGCGTGTAACCGGTCAGCCAACGGATGATCGCGTCGACCTCAGCTTTGGTGCGTCCCTTTTTCTCCGCCTTGGCAATATAGAGCGGATAAACACTGGCAACGCTCATGGAATAGATTCGATGCTTGGGCATCTGGCCTCCTTCATCGGACAAATTCCGCCGCCGCAGCCTTGAGTGCCATCCAAAATCGACAACATTGCCGTCCCTGTCGCAACCTGACGTCAACATCGTAGCAATCGCACCATTTTTCGCTGCTCCCACAACCCTGCCGGCATCGCGCTCAATTGCGGCAGATGCACCTGGGATCGTCTTGCAGAATGGGATTCACGCAATGCGCGCGGCATCCGCTGCCCGCAAAATGAATGGGGTCAAATCGGCGGCAAGCGAGGCCGGCGGTATCGCGCCGTCCAGCAGTTCGATCAAGAGCCGAAGACGATCGGGCAATGAGGGGGCCTCGAGCAGAGCCTGTCTCTGTGCGATAGATATCCAATGCGGGGGAGAGTCCTGCCCCAGATAGGACAGCGCGACCCACGGCAGGGATCTAATCCCTTCGATGCGATCGGCTGGGGCGCCGGCCAGAACAAGCCTGGTTGCCACCGCAGGCAGGCCAGCGCGTCGACGCAAGGCCTCGAACCCGAGCAGAGCGCGCTCATGGAGCGGACGAAGCTCGGCTTCTCGCGCAGGCGGATCGTCCCAAGGATCGACCGACACCCGGTAAAAGCCGCCTGGCTGCAAGGTGAACGTTCGCAAGCGCACACGCCGGACGGCTTCGACGAAAATTCGCGCGATGCCTTGTGATATGGTGGATTCAACGACGACCGCTGTCACGCCCACGTCGAAAACCGATGATGCGCCAGGCATCTCGCCTTCGGGATCGCGCAACGAGGCAAAGACGAGATGGCCGCTGGCCGGCGCTGCTCCTGCCGCGGCGATCGACGCGGGGCGCCCCAGGCCGAATGCCCGCGCCATCGGAGGGGCGAGCAGAACGCCACCGCCAAGCGGAAGCAGGGGATGCTCCATGGTTTGCGCCATCATCTCGGTCATCCTCGCCCCATGCTCGCGGAACGCGATCTCGTCCGTCCGGCGGAGATTGCTGTCAGCCTGCCGATGAGGCTGTGAACACCGCTCGTTGGGCGGCGAAAGCCCGCTCGTAGGCTGGCCGGGCTTCGCCGCGCGCGACATAGGCGGCGAGGTTCGGAAATTCGTCCAGAAGACCTGACGGCCTGAGCCGGAGCAGCACGGACACCATCATCAGATCGCCTGCGCTGAACGCGCCATCAAGCCACTCCGCATCGCTGAGGCGGTGGGAGAGTTCCCTGAGCCGCGTGCGGACTCGATCCATGACCAGCGGCAGGCGGTCTTTGGCCCAAGGCTCGCCGCGCTCGACAATCAGGGCGATAGCGAGATCGAGGATCGGCGGCTCTACCGTGTTGAGCGCCGCAAACATCCACATGATCGCACGCGCCCGCGCATTCGCATCTTTCGGCAACAGGCCCGGATGGCGCTCGGCGATGCGGAGGATGATTGCGCCGGTCTCGAAGAGCGCCAGATCGCCTTCTTCATAAGTCGGAATCTGGCCAAATGGATGAAGCGCCAGATGCGCGGGCTCCTTCATCGCGCTGAACGAAACCAGGCGAACCTCATAGGGTTGCCCCACTTCCTCAAGCGCCCAGCGAACGCGCGTATCGCGCGCCAATCCCTTGCCGCCATCGGGCGACCGCTCGAACGCGGTTATGATCGGGGACATGAGAAGCCTCCCTGGAATGGAACGGCATGAACAGGACGAGCGAGAGGCATGGCCGCCGACACGTGCCAGGAGCTCCTATTTGCAGAGGGTGTTGGTCAATGTCGCCGCCACCTCCAGGCGGTGTGAATGCCGGCCAGAAGCACGACGTGAAACACGGTGTCGCCGCGCGTCTGTGGCCCGACCCCGACTGCTATCGTGAAGGCGCCGACCAGCGTGCCGAGAAGCGCGAACCCCTGCGCGGCAAGTGCTATGATGGGGCCGCGCGCGGGCCAGATCAGAAGCGCCAGCAAACCAAGGCCGAGCACCGCTCCAATGACCCCTTCGGCGATCATGGCGCGCCCGTGCTCGAAACCGGAAGCCAGGACGCCCGCATGCACCAGGGAAGCCAACGCGAAGAGGAGCGTCTCCACCAACAGAATGAGCGCGAGTTTCGTGCGGTGGGTCATCATTCCGGCTTTCCGCTGTTCTGGCGCCGCCCTTGTCTCTCCCCGTTTGCGGCGAACCCCGCCAGGCTGGCATAGCCGCGCACGATCCGCTCGCGTTCCGCATAGGAGGCCACGGCCTCGATCTCCTCGAAGCCGTCGGGCGCCCGGGCCTCAACGAGATCGATCACGCCTTCCGGCCCGCCTTTCCGGTTGGAATGGACAATTTGCGTGGTGGCGGGACGACGCTCCGCATCATAGGCGCCGAGCGCGGTCTCCACGGATCTATGGGTCTGTAGTTGATCCGCCAGGGAGCGCGCGTCGAGGATGGCTTGGCTCGCACCGTTCGAGCCGACGGGATACATGGGATGGGCGGCGTCGCCGAGCAGGGTGACGCGCCCGAACGACCAGCGCGGCAACGGTTCGCGGTCGCAGTTGGGGTATTCGTGAAACGCGCCGGTGCCGCGGATGATCTCTGCCGGATCGACGTAATCGAGATGAAAACGGTCGCGGACGAACGGCAGGACCTCTTCGAGCTCGCCCGGCCGGCTCCAGTCGCCGAGGGGCAGGTTCCGGGATTCCACCTCGCGAGGTCGAGCCATCACGGCCCAGTTGGTCAGGCGCACGCCCGGATCGTCGGGGTCGCTCCCGATCGGATAGAAGACGAACTTGGCGTGGTTGCCGCCGGCGATCGCCATGGTGCGGCCGTCCCGCCATTGCGGCCAGCGCGTGGCGCCGCGCCAGAGCATGACGCCGTTCCAGATCGGCGGCCCCTCGTTGGGATAAAGCTTGGCGCGCACGGTGGAATGGATCCCGTCGGCGCCGATCAGCAGGTCGCCGCTGGCCTGCAGCGTCCTGCCAGCTTCGGACAGGAAGGCCGTGACCTTGCTGCCGTGCTGTTCGAAGCCCGCCACGCTGCAACCGGTCCGGATGATGTCCCGCCCCAACCGGTCGATGACCGCCCGATGGATCAGGCCGAGCAGCCTGCCGCGATGGATGCTGAATTGCGGCACGGCGTGGCCCGCGTCGATACCGCGCAACTCCCGCCAGACGATCTGGCCGAACCTGTTCGCATAGATCAGCTCGCGTGTTCGGATTCCGTTGGCGTCGAGCGCATCCAGCAACCCAAGCTCGGCCAGCAGCCCCACGGCGTGCGGCAGCATGTTGATGCCGATGCCGAGCTCGCGCACCGCATCGGCGCGCTCGAAGATCTCGACCTCGACTCCGGCCCGGTGCAGGAAGAGCGCGGTCGTCAGCCCGCCGATGCCGGCGCCCGCGATCAGCGCCTTCATGATCCTGTTCCTGGTTGCGGGTATTCGAGCTGCATGGCGACGATATCCGCCGTGGCTTGCCCATATCGGGCTCCGATGCCCTGCAGGGCCGCGTCGAGAGCTTCAGTCGGTCTTTTGCTTGCCCACTCATGAGGCAGTCGCTTCTCGGCCGCGCTAACGCGATCCGGAAGGAGGCGCACGCCATTGCGCGTCGTCACGGCATCCATCGAGGTTGCCAGCAGCGCGACGCTCGAACGATAGCTGCGCGACCATGCATCGGCGACGAGCGCGAGCGAGACTTCATCCAGCCCCGGTTCGAGCGCGATGCCGAACCGATCATGGTTCCAGGCCGCGAGGCGGTTGCTGAGCGCAGTCGCGGCGAAGGCGCGGGTCAGCTTGAAGGCGCCGCTGTCGTGCCGGGCGTCCCAGCGCTCCAGCCCCAGATCCCTGGCGACCGCTTCCGCCTTGTCCCTTCCGGCGATCGCCTCGACCACTGTGAGCATCATCGGCATCGAGGCGGTGATCCCGGTGGTGGTGGCGACACCGCGATCCATCACGATGCGCCGGTCGGCTACGTAGCGGATCGATGGGCGGCTCCCGAGCAGGTTCTTGAGATAGTACCAATGGGTGGTTGCCCGCCGCCCGTCGAGAAGCCCGGCGGCAGCGGCAACCTTCGCGCCGGCGCAAATTGCAATGATTACGGCTCCGCCTTGCGCCTGCTTACGCAGCCAGGCCATGACGGCCGGATCATCGTCACGGCTCATGGCGGGAACGATCACATAGTCGGGCCCTTCCGGGTGGCGCGCATCGAAGGCTTCGATCGTCGTATCGGCTTCGACGGTCAGCGCCGGATAGAGCCTGACGGGGCCGGGCCCGGTCGAAAGCGTCACCACGTCGGCGATATCCGCCCGGCGCAGGATGCCCGTCGGCATCAGGTAGTCGGTCGTCTCCGTCGCATCGTTGAGGCCGACGACGGCGATTAGGGGCCGAGCGCGCTTCGGCGGCTTCAACGCCACCAGCACGGTGTCCGTTTCCGCCTGCGGCACGGGCGGCGGCGAGAAGGCGGCAGACGTAGCTGGCAAAGTCGCCAACCACAGACCAATCCCCGCGACAGGCAGGATGATGAGGGCCAGTCCGGCCCAGATGAGATAGCGCATGGGCATCCGCCACTCCGATTGGCGCTGCTGTCATCATCAGGCTATCGAGGGCATTCCCTGGCGGGAATGACATAAACATGGCACTTTCTGCCAATGCATCATGTCGCCTTCGTCGTTTATCCGGGCTTCGAGCTTCTCGACATGTCCGGGCCGGCTTCCGTCTTCACCAGCGCCAACCGCAGCCTCGGGCTGAGCGGGAAGCCGCCCTTCTACGCGGTCGATCTCGTATCGGTCGCGGGTGGGCCGGTGACGAGCAGCAGCGGTGTCGTCGTTGAGACGCGCAGCCTGGAAGAGCGTACGCGCAAGGCGGTCGATACGCTCCTGGTCGCCGGCGCGGAGCGCGAGCACCTGTTGCCGGTCCTTGCCGATCCCACCTGGGCCGCATGGCTGCCGAAGCTGGCAAGCAAGGCGCGACGGTTCGGCTCGGTCTGTTCCGGCGCGATCATCCTGGCACGGCTCGGACTGCTCGACGGGCGTCGCGTCGCCACGCATTGGGATGCCTGCACGCCACTTGCCGCCGCCTTTGCCTCGATCACCGTCGATCCCGACTCGCTTTATGTCGTCGACGGCCGACTCTGGACCTCGGCCGGGGTGACCACCGGTATCGACATGGCGCTCGCCATGGTCGCGCAGGATCTGTCCGCCGACATTGCCGGCGAGGTCGCCAAGCGGCTCGTGCTCTATGCGCGCCGCCCCGGCTACCAGTCCCAGTTCAGCCCGCTGCTCCAGGCGCAGGTCAAGGCCGACAGCCCTTTTGCGGACCTGATCACCTGGATCTTGGAGAATCTCGCCAAACCTCTGGAGGTTCCGGTTCTCGCGGATCGTGCCGGCCTCAGCGAGCGGACGTTTCATCGCCGGTTCGTCGCGGCCACCGGCGAAACGCCGGCCCGCTTCGTCGAAACAGCCCGGCTCGATGCCGCCCGCATGCTGCTGTGTCGCGGGCTTTCGCTGAAATCGGTTGCGGCCGAGGTCGGCCTGTCCCCGGCAGCGCGTTTTTCCGAAGCCTTCGAGCGCCGCTTCGGCGTCTCGCCGCGCTTGTTTCGCGAGATGCATGCGGTGTTTTGACCGGAAGGATCAAGCCATGCCGATGACGATCTACAAGTTCGCCGACTTGGAAGATCAGGAGTGGATTTTCCCCGTCGACGACGAGGATTTCGAAACCTTCCTTGCGATGGACGGGCGTGCCATCCAGGATTGGGCTCCCCCTGTGATGCGGATGGTGGAGGCGGAGCAAGGGGCTGAGGAACCGAGCTACTCCGATTTCCCCTGGCTAGGCGAGCATGCGCCAATCCTGAAAAAGCCCGCCGTGGATGCTCTGGCGCCGGTGCTGACCCAATACGGGCAGCTTCTGCCGCTGAAGGGCGAAAACGTCTGGCTGTTCAACGTCACCACCGTCCTCGACGCCCTCGACAAGGAGAAATCTGGCATCGTCTATTTCGACAACGGAGACATCCTCGACATCGAGCGTCATGTCTTCAGGAAAGAGCGCATCGGAGCCGCAGAGCTCTTCAAACTGCCGATGCGAGCCTCAGCCGTCTATGTCACCGGTCGTTTCGTTGAGCAGGTCCGCGGCTCCGGCCTTCGGGGCGTCTCGTTCGCTCCTGTGTGGACATCCGAAGAATGAGCGATCGCCGCGATCGGGAGACGCCACGAAACCCGGCATCAGCGATCCCCGCTGTGGCGGATCAGGGCGTCTCTTTCAACGGCCAGACTTCGACGACGCCGTGCGCAACCGCGCATGGCACTTGTGAAACCTTCTCGATGGCGTCCGCCAAATCTGCGGCCTCGATGATGGCGAAGCCAGCGATCGGCAAGGCTGACGACATGAACGGCCCATCAAGAGTTTCCACACCGCGCGCCTCCGGATTGCGGACCTGGACCGGGGCGCCGGCGATTCCCATCACAGCACCTTCGGACCGCAGTTTTGCATCCAGGGCATGTGCGGCGTCCCTGATCGGCTGGGGTGTGCGGTCGTAGCCGGCCCGATCGCCATATCCAATCGTGACGAACTTAGGCATGGCATCGTCTCCTTTTCAGAGGGCGGCCGCCGCCGTGAACTCAACGCACTGATTAGGCGTAATGCGGCGCGCCATCGGGCCGGTAGTCGAGCACAAGAACCTCTCCATCAAGGATCCGATGATCGACCAGTTTGAATTTCTGGTCCGGCATCCCCTTGAAGAAGGGCTCGACGCCGGACTGTGGCAGGATCAGCGGGCAATAGATCAGGCGCAGCCGGTCCAGCAGGTCCGCCGCGAGAAGCTGGCGGACGATGGACAGGCTGCCCATTGTCCGGATTTCAGCGCCCTGTCCGGCACGTTCTGCACGGAGCGTATCGAGAAAGTCGGCCCCCAGCACGGCCAGCCCCGGCCAGCCCGCGCTGCCGAGCGTGGAGGAGACGACCCAACCGGGATTTTCGGTCATCTTGCGATAATCGTCATCCCGATAGGCCTCGGGGACGCCGCTCAAGGCATCGAGGGTCTTGCGGCCGATCAGGGTGCGATGCGGCTGTGCGCTCTTCTGCGCCAGCCATTCCATGAATTCCGGCCCGGTATACCCGTAATAGGCCGGCGATTTCTCGCCGCGTGCCGCGCCATCGATCGACAGCATGATCTCGGAAACGATTTCGGTCATCGCTTTCTCCTCGGGCAATGCGCTACCGAGCCGGCAACTCGATCCAAAGGTCCTTGGCGAATCCTCGCTGGTCGAGTTGCCGCGTGGTTCCCGTCACCTCGGCCTTCCCGTTGCGACACCGATAGGCGTGGATGCTGTCATGGCCGATCGCATAGGCCGGAACGCTGCCTGCGTCGGGATTGTCCCGGCAGAAGACGTCGGCACCGGGATTTTCGCGCTTCGCGTTCATTTTGGTGCAGGGCAGGTTCGCGCCCACGAAGCAGACCATGACCTTGCCGTTCATGCAGCGGTACTGAGCCTGCGTTTGCCAGGAATCTCCATCCGGCCCACTTTTGACGTCCGGAAACAGTTTCCTGAAAGCCGAGGCCGTGCTCGTGCGAAGCGACGGATCGTAGTCCCGAATGCTGTCGTCATTGCCTAAACGGGCGCAGACGCCGGCAAGGGCTTCGGGCGCTGCGCGGGCCTGATGTTCGAAATCCGGCAGGGGCAAAGCCGCGGCGGCCAAGCCAAGCGCCCAAACCATCCCGCTGGCGAAACGCGGCATCATCTCCTCCTCCTGTTGCCGAGGGCGGCTTCGGTCAGCATCGCCGAAAACGCTGCGGTTTCGCTGCGATCCAGGAGAAGCCCTCCAGCATGAGGTCCATCTCGTTGGCGGCATGTCGTCGCAGAACGACCTTACCTGGCGTGACGGGGCTACCGCCCTTGTAGCACTGCGCGTCGAACCTCAGGCTCTTTCCTGAGCGGATCGCCTTGCCCAGCTCGCAACCGACCTCATAGAATCCGAGATCAGCCGCGGTGATCGTCAGCACGTCGACCTCGCCGCTGACAGGCTCGCAGCGTCCAGGATGGCTCGACCATTTGCCCTGCAGCTCCGCGGGCACCTCAGCCGAAGCTGAGGCTTGGCATGCTAGCAACCCGAGAATGCTGAAGAGGGCGAACTGTCGCAGTCGACAGCGATCGGGATGTTGCATGTGCTCTTGCCTCTCCGCGTTGGCCAGGCGCCGAAGACCTCATGTAACGACGACGAATAAGCTCCGCCGGTTTCGACATCAGCACGCAGAAAAATGCCGATCGTCGATATCGGGACGGACGGTCTCGGCGGCACCGTTGATGCGATCCACCGCAACAAGGAGGCGTCCCGTGTCACCAGCCTCGCCAGGCGAGCATGGAAGCCGGCTTCGTCCGAACGCGTCCCGTTCACATGAGTCTATCGGCAGGGATCTTTGGCGGGGATGACAAAGATGTGGGATTTCCTGCCGATGGCCTTGCGATCATCGTGAGTGGCATCGCGGAAGGTAGGACAGACTGGCTTGAGCCCGCCGGGAAGACTCGCTCTCGGGAACCCTCGATATTGCAATCGCGTTTGCCTCGCATCCTGGCAGCGAAGGTGGCGCCCTTGTCTCGGCCTCATCCATTCCTGAAGTTCAGAGCAGCTTTGGCGCTGATTTTGCTGCTGGCGATGGGAACCGCGCAGGCCCTCACCATCGATGAGATCAATCACGCAGGGCGCCCGTCTCCGATGAAGAGCAAGGTCGCACGCCCAACCGCGTCGCTGGTCAAGGCGCAGGTATTGCTGGCGCGCGAGGGGTTTTCGTCCGGCGAGATCGACGGGAAGGACGGCGACAACTATCGCAAGGCCGTCGCCGCGTTTCGACGCCGGCAAAATCTCGGGAATGGCGATGTCGTCGACGAGGCGACATGGCGAGCTCTGCGTGGCGATGTCAGCGAGGACATCATCCACGACTACCAGGTGAGCAAGGACGACAGGAAAACGACCTTCTCCAGGCGCATTCCGCACGACTATGCCCGTCAGGCCCGCATGGAGCGGCTCGGCTACAGGACGCCCCAGGAGATGTTCGCCGAGCGCTTCAGGATGAGCGAGGCTTTGCTCCGGACACTCAATCCTCGCATCTCCTATCGCAAGAGCGGGGAGACATTGCATGTCGTCGCAGCGGCACGCGAACTCCCGCCCGGCGAGGCAAGCCTCGTAGAGGCGGACAAGACCACGAGCGCAGTCCGGGCCCTGAATGCGGCAGGCGAAATCATAGCGAGCTATCCTGCCACGATCGGCAGCGCCGACACCCCGTCGCCCGAAGGCGAATACCAGGTCGTGCGCGTCGTGAAGAATCCCACCTACCACTACGACCCCGTCAAGAATTTCCAGCAGGGCCGGAACAAGCGCCGGCTGGTCCTTCCCAAGGGCCCCAATAATCCGGTCGGAACAGTCTGGATCGAATTGTCGAAGGCGACCTTCGGCATCCATGGGACCCCCGAGCCGTCGCGGATCGGCAAGACCTCCTCGCATGGCTGCGTCCGGCTGACGAACTGGGATGCCGAGGAGCTCACCAAGCTCGTGAAGCCCGGCACGACCGTCCGCTTCGTCGAATAGCTGAGCGTTCCGGAATCTGCGGCTGCCGGCCGGGCACGTTGCGTGCGTTGATCACCTTTCGCTTTGTTCGCCGGATGCCGCACATGATCTGTTGACGATTCATTTTTGTGCAACATGATCCTTAAACAGATCAATCATCTTGACGGCAAGCGCGCAAAAGCTATCTATACGTATCAGCTAGGCCTATTATGAAACGTATAGGTTTCATCATGTTATCGGAGTCGGCAGCCCTGCTGGATATAGGCCGCCTGCTGAAGCAGGCGCGGCTTGCCGCGTCGCTGACGCAGGAACAGGTCGCGGACCTCGCCGGCATATCGCGCCCGCGCTATCGCGACATCGAAACGGGCGCGGCCGCGGCGCGCGCGACCACCTTGATGAACATCACCCGCGCCCTGGGCCTGGAGATGATGCTGATCCCGCAAGCCATGGTTCCGGCGGTCAGATCCTTGCTGCAGCCGCATGCCGACGACGATCTGCCTGCCTTTGCTCCCCAACCCGAGGAGGGCGATCGTGGCTCTGAGGTTTGAAGGGCCGGCGGCCATCCCCTCCCTTGATGTGCTGCTGCACGAGCTGAAGGTCGGCACGATCGTCAGGACGCCGGGCGACTTCAACGCCTTCAACTTCGACGACGACTATCGGGCGACCGGTGGCCTTCCCATCCTCAGCCTGTCTTTCCGGGCCGCGGCCGGTGGGCTGCGCAGGGATCCCAAGCCTCTCGCCGGCGCCTTGCCGGCGTTCTTCGCCAACCTCCTGCCGGAAGACAAACTGCGCGAGGCGATGGAAAAGCACCACGCCGGTCATGTGCGCGCCGGAAACGACTTCGATCTGCTCGCCGCCCTGGGCTCGGACCTTCCCGGCGCTGTGCGTGTCTTGCCAAGCGACGGCACGACGGCGGTGGCCGAGGACGCCTCGCAGGACAAGCCGAAAGCCCGGTTTTCGCTCGCGGGCGTGCAAATGAAGCTCTCGGTCATGAAGAACACCGGCAAAGGCGGTGGCCTGACCCTGCCGATGGGCGACGAGCAAGGCCAGTACATCGCCAAGTTCCCCTCGACGGCGTTTCCCGGCGTGTCCGAGAACGAGTTCGCCAACCTTGCCCTGGCGGCGGCGATCGGCATGGAGGTGCCCGAGCGCGAGCTTGTCGAGAAATCCGACTTCGAGGGCATTCCCAAGGAGTTCGACACGCTATCGGAAGGCAAGGTCCTCCTCGTCAAACGCTTCGATCGCGGCGCCAGTGGCGAACGCATTCATATCGAGGATTTCGCGCAGGTTTTCGGGGTCTATCCATCGCGCAAATACGATGGCGCCGCCTATCACGACATTGCTGCGGCCTTGAGCGCCGCCGTCGCGCCTGCGGCTGCGCTCGAGTTCGTGCGCCGCCTGGCGCTCATGGTGATCACCGGCAACGGCGACATGCACCTCAAGAACTGGTCGCTGATCTATCGGGAGGCTGGCGACAAGCCCGAGCTCGCGCCGATCTATGACGTCCTGTCGACCGTCCCCTATCTTCCCGCCGACGCGCTAGCCCTGTCGCTCGGCGGAGAACGCTCCTTCAAGGCGCTCGCCGCACCACGATGGAAGGCGTTCGCCAATCGGGCAAGGCTTCCCGAGCCGGCTGTGCTGAAGGCCGTGATCGACGTCGTCGAACGCGTCAACGCGGATTGGTGGGGTCTTCCGGAGCGGGCTGTCGTTCCAGCGAATGTGCTCGAGCGGATCGACGAGCACGTCAGGACGATGACGCCGATCCTGAGTACCTGCGCTGCATAGGGAGTGGTACCGCTGTGACGAGGCCAAGCGCACTCTCTCGGTGTCCTGGAAATGAAGATTTCGGGCTCGCACTGTTGAGGGCGGGGCGCCTGCTAATCGGGTTTGCCATATTTGGACTTATAACGCTCTTCAGGGGCCAGCCACTCCGCCAGAAAGGCGAGAGGATCCAGATCCCCAACCATCGACCTGGCTAAGGCAAGACGTTCGGTGAGATGACCGCGACGTTCGCCTTCCACCTCGCCAACGCGAGCCTGCGCCTCCGAGAAAAAGCGCTCGACGGCCGTTGCCGCCGCCCATTTTTCCATGATGCCGGCGAGTTGCTCCTTGCTCTCTGCCAGCGCCTCCGCAACGCGCCGCTGATCGTCTTCACGGCGATAGCGTTCTTGCGCTTCTTCCCATTCACGCCGGCGCCGAACGGCCGCTTCCTCGGCAGCTTTCATCAGAGCCCGAAGCTCGGCCTCGACGCTTTCCAGCTTTTGCACGATCGTCGAGATCATCGTGCTCATCGAGGCGGTTTGTGTCTCTTGCCAATTCGCAGTCCAGTCGACGCCCGCCAGAGGGGAATAGGCGACCAAGCGAAAGCGCCCACAGGGAAGATCTTGCTGGGTTGTCCAGGAGTGGGTGAGCTGCCACGGCTTGGCTGACTGAACCAGCTTGCTGTCCTCGCGGACATATTTGCCACCGAGGTAGCGAAGGGTGACACGCTCCGTCATTTCGGTCAGGGCAAGTCCCATGGGAATGGACCCGACATACGTGATCGTCGGTCGGTGCGGCGACCAAATGCTTCCGGTCTGATAGCGCCCGTATTTCCTGTCCTTCCCCGGCGTTTCACGCTCCTCGATATGGATACGATCCATTTTCTGATCAGGGGGTGCGATCAGAACACGATGTCCCTTCTTGTCGAGCGCGCTGTAGATTTCGTTCGCTAGGTCCAACGCGCGGGAGAGGCAGGCTTCTGATGCGACAATGTCGGGCAAAAGCAGCTTGTAGGGCCTGAGAAACTCGGTCTCTTCGATCTTGCGCGACCTGCGGAAAGACTCTTCCACACCGATCAGCGTTGGGTGGCGAGCGAACTTGTAAGGCTTGACCCCGACCGCCCGATCTACAGCCCGGCGCACGCGCTTCTTGGCGGGTACAGCGAGAGGGCTGTCCTTGGCCCAACTCAGTTGATCGCCGGGCAACGCGGCTGGCAATTCGGGCCGAGGTGGCGCTCTCCCAACCGCCTTCTTCTGCCAATATCCCGCAGGCGGGCGGGGTACATTAAGCGCGCTGCAAACGCGCGCCAGATGGAAATCCGTTATACCGAACTTTGCCGCTAAATGGTTGATCGGAGTGGTCCAGACCTGCTCGTAGAGGTCCTCACGCGAAATCTCGCCTGCTTCGTCAGGGGGAATTTCGCTTTCCATGTTCGTCGCCACGCAAGGAGCTTCCCGAATAGCCGGCCATCGAATCTCAAAAAGAAGCCCACCGCGAGCGATGGGCTCAAGTTGTGCGTCGGAGACTGCTCGAACACCAGCCCGTCGCAATTCCGGCCGGGAGGAAGCCGGAATGGGTAATTCAGAACCCGTGATCGGCGACGAATTGCGCCAAGGGAGAGAGTGCTTTTTTGCCTCCTTGCAGCTTGCCGCAGCGAAATCGATGATCCCTGGCTATGATACGGTTGGATCGGCTTCGTTAGTGCGTAATTTCAGACCCTGATCGATCAGCCAGTTTTCGATATCTGCGACGATCGCGGGTCCGAGGCCTCGCTCCGCAAGGAGTTCGTCCCGCGAATAGTTCGCTGCGATCCCGGCGAGGTTCGCGGCGCGCTCGCGGGACGTTTTTCCACCAGCCTTCGCGTGACGCCCGCTGATGAGGATGCGTACGACGTTTTGGGGCAGGCGTGGGCGCGCGGTTGTGTCCTTCCCTGGGTCCAATAACTGCCCCTATCCGTCACCGCTCTTCAAAGCCGGTTTCAATGCCGTGGCTAAGCAGCCATCAAGCCAATGCCAATAGTTTCTTAAAGTGAGGGAAAGTTGGGCGCCGAGCGCGAAAATCTGTAGCGTTTTCAAAAGCGCTCGCGACCCGCAGCAGAAGGCTTTCTTCAAACGGCTTGGCGGCGATCTGCACTGAAACCGGCAACCCTCCTTCGCCAAAGCCTGAGCAAACGCAGATGGCAGGCCAGCCGGTGACGTTGAACGGCTTGGCGAAGCCCGTGCTAGCCAAGAAGCCCCATTTTGAAACGCTATCGATCCGTGCCGCTTCACGAGGTGCGCCCGGCGTCGCGATTACATCCACTTCCGCGGCTACTTTCGCCATCGTGACGCACAACTCGCGACGGCGGCGCAGCGCTTGCAGATAGTCAGTGCTCGATATCAGCCCGCCCATCAGGATGCGGTCCCGGAATAGCTCGCCATACTCGTTGAGTCGAGATCGCATCCAAGGCTCATGCAAGGCGTAAGCCTCGCAGATCATGATCACGACACAGACTGCCTGATAGTCGAACAAGGATGGCATCGTGAGGTCCACGATTTCTGCTCCCTGATCCTGCCAGACAGCCAAGGCGGCGTCGAAACCATCTTGGACAGCTGGGCTGATCGGACAGTCGGCTGTATGCCAATGGGGCACAACACCGATGCGGAGGCCCTTCACATCACGGCCTAAGCCAAGGCAGAAGTTGGGAGTAGGCTGGTCGACGCTGGCAATGTCCCCCGCATCATAAGCTGCCATTTCTTGCAGCAGCAGCGCGCAGTCTTCCACGGTCCAGGCCATCGGCCCTGGATGATCGAGCGAAAACGCCAGGGGCAGGATGCCGCGCCGACTGCAGAGTCCATAGGTGGGCTTCAGGCCGGTTACGCCGCATAAGGCGGCAGGCTCACGGATCGAGCCACCAGTGTCCGAACCGGTGCAACCTAGGACCAGCCCTCCAGCAATCGCCGCCGCCGGGCCACTGGATGAGCCCGAGGTGAAGTGATCGGTGTTCCAGGGGTTGCGCGCCGGTGGCCACGGTAAATCAAAAGACGGTCCACCCAACGCAAACTCATGTGTTGCGAGCTTGCCGAGCATCGACGTACCTGCCTGCGCCAGGAGCTCTACGGTGTAGGCGTCTTCGTTAGGAATCCAGCCCGCCAACAACCTGGAATGAGCCGTCGTGGCAATTCCTCTCGTGCAATAGATGTCTTTGTGCGCGATCGGGATGCCGTCGAGCTTGCCACGCAGCGTGCCTGCCATCATGCGCCGCTCGGCCGCCCGCGCATCCTCCAGTGCGCGTTCGGGCGTGACTGTGACGAAGCTGCACAAAGCGCCATCGAGCGCTTCGATGCGCGACAGGCAATGCTCGACCAGCTCCATGGGTGAGATCGCACGCACTGCAATCAAGGCCGCAGCCTGAGCGATGGTCGGCGTCTCCATCAGAATGTTTCCGTTTTGCCGGGATGCGCCATGTGAATATCGGCGCGGAAGGCGTGCGCAGGCTCGGCGACGTGATCCCAGCCGGTTGAGCGAATACGATCGAGCATCGGTTCCACGAGGGCCCAGGCTTCGTAGATCTGACGAACATCTGCTGGCTGGACCGGCAGGCCGGCGCGCCGGATCAGCGCTGCGAAATCGTCGACAGATGTTTTCGTCATCGCTCGCTCGCCTCGCCGAAGGTCAGGCCTTCGAAACAAGCCATGAGTTCCGCCGGCTGGCCTGTGCGAGCCTCGTTGATGGCGGCCAGCACTTGGCCCTGTTGCGCTTCGGTCGCGACCATGCGGGTTGCCGCCCTGAACTTATCCTCGAGAGCCGACCAGCTCAGCGGATTGGCCGCTTCGCCCTGCGGTGCCGTCGGTTCGGAGGTGAAGCGCGTGTGCCCGCTCACGATGGTGACACGCGCCAGTGTCTCGGCCGGAAAGCGGGCATCGAGCCCATGATCCAACGACAGAGCGACCTTACTGGCGAGTTTCTTCACTTCATCCAGCGCGAGAACGCGAGACGAAATCGGCAGCAGAGCCTGGGAGCCGACCAAGGCGATCAGGGCTAGACAATAGGGGATGCTGTATTGGACATCGACCAGGTTGGTGGGATCCGGCTTGTTGGAGATGCGTAAGGCGCCGCCATAGGTCTCGACCTCGATCCGGTCGATCGCCTCAACGTCGGTCGCGTGTCGCTCTATTAGTCCCAGCAGTGCGTCGAGCGGCGCATGGACGTGGCGGCAGCAAGCATACAACTTGAAATAGGTCTGGCAGATACGGGGCGTCGAGCCGAGCGACAGCTCCTCGGGGAAACGGTAGTGGCGGGCGCTGTCGAGAATGTTGCGTGGTCCAGTGTGGCCTGCCTCGGCGAGGCCCAGTGCGACCAAGCCGGTGACGACCGACCAGGGAATACCTTCCTTGACGTCACTGCCCTCAGGAGGAGGACCTTGCAGCGGCGCGCTCGCGAACAACTGGTTAGGAGCGCTCTCACCCGCAATCGCCAGAGCGTGTTCGATCACCTCGACAGGTGTGCCGCGAAGGGCGGCAGCTGTGGCAACGACGGCATAGGCGGACCAAGTGCCTGTATTGCCATAGGTGGTGCGCGCAGCGGCTATAGTGACGCCGACCTCATACCCGATCACGATCGCAGCGATGAGTTGTTCCAACGCTGCGCCGGTCTCGTGCCCAATGGCAAACGCCGTTGGGATTACGGCGGCACCGGGATGGCCACGGGCCAGGCGGTGGCCGTCATCAAGGTCGAGCGCCGAGGCTGCCGCGCTATTCGCCCATGCGGCGCCGATGGTGGAGCCGGACCGGCCAGAGAACCAGATGGGGACATTGCCTGCCCCCATCGTCGCCAGTGCCATCGAGCGGGCAGCAATCGTGGCCCGGTCCGAAATGCCCGCGCCGGTTGCGCCCAGCAGGTCGAGGATACATCTGAACGCGGCTTCTCGTGCCGGTTCCGATACCCGATTTCGCCTCGTCCGTTCGATATAGGCTGCGATCTGTCCTGCGACACCCTTTTGGTCGCTGGGACCAAACGGGTTTGCCGTCACTCGCGTCGATGGCTGATCAATCAACGCTCGATCTCTCGATTCCAGCGGCTGGTCCAGTCGGCCCGCTTGGGATTGATCGCGGTGTAACTCGGCTTGATCAGCGAGTTCACCTTCTCTGGTCCGAAGACGACATCAGCCGCGATCGCCGGCGGAAGCTTGGTTTCCTGATTGACCGGTCCCCAGCCTTGCGTCTCGGCGATGATAGCCTGCACCTCCGGGCTGAGCAGATACTGGACAAAGTCCTGAGCCTGCTTCGGCTGGGGGGCACCCTGCACGGCGCAGACTTCGGTGAGGATCACCAAGGCGCCTTCCTTCGGATAGACGAACTTGACAGGCGCCCCCTGCGCCACGAGAGCTCGAACGCGGCCATTCCCCCAGACGCCCAGGGCAGCTTCGCCCGTCTGCAGCAGCTCGGCCATTTTCCCTGGCGATGGCTCCCAGGCGAGGACGCTCGGGCTGATACGTTTCATCGCAGCGAAGCCCGGGTCGATTGCGTTTTCGTCGCCGCCGTTCAGTCGGGCCTGCATCACCAGGGCGAGCAAGCCAAAGCCGTTGCTGATCGGCGGAATCACAATCTTTCCGGCGTAGCGCTTGTCCTCTAGGTCCTTCCAGGAGGTCGGCTCGGGCCAGCCGTTCTTCTTGAACACCTCGGTGTTGTAGACGAGGCCAGTGGCGCCATAGCCGAGGCCGACCGCCGATTTGCTGACGCGCCGCGCGCTGCGATAGACATTGTTCGAATTGGGCCCGTCTTCGAGCGCGGCGCAAAGGCCGAACTCGACGGCCGTGGTCATCGGGCCATCATCGATCAAGGCAACCGAGATCTCCGGCTTGGCGCGCTGCGCCTGCAGCTTTGCCAAGGTGTCGGTCGAATTCCCCGGAACATAGACGATCTTGAGGCCGCTCTTGGCTTCAAAGGGTGGGATGATCTTCTCCCGGAAGGCCGTTTCCGTGGCTCCCCCGAACCCGGCCACATACATTGTTTCTGCGGCCTGCAGGTTCAGCGGAGCGGCTACGACAAGCGCGCTTATGACGCCAAGGTATTTGCGCATTTCTATCCCCTTGTTGTGGTTTTGAGCACATGGGGACCTTAATCCGCACATCATAGCACGAATATGTAAATTGCTTCCGCTATATATGCCTGATTGTTATGTTTTGTGTGAGCACGCGAAGCTGCACGGCGCAGGTCTGCGCCAGCAAGATGTGATGCTGAGACCGCCGGGGATCGACCGGCCATCCAGCTGCCGCAACCAAGATGTTTCAACTCGCAGCTGGAGCACCGATGACTCGTCGGCGCGAATCTACGATCAGCGCGATGCGCCCTGAAACTCGGTGCGCAGATCGGCTGCGAAGGCGTCCGCGAGGCTCGACCTTGTCGTCAATTGCGGGAATACGACCGCGTACCGACACGTTATCCTCGTATCGAGCGGGCGAACGATCACGTCCGGAGAGATGTCTCTGTCGGCAGTCGATTCCGAAATGATACTGATGCCGGCTCCGGCGGCGACCAGCGCCCATGCGATCGATGCGCTCGCGGTCTCCAAGACGACCGTCGGGGCAACGCCAGCCGCCGAGAATGCGTCATCGATTTGATAGCGCACATAACTGTGCTGCGAGAGCAGGACCATGCGCTCGCCAGCAAGGTCGCTGATCGAAACGCGATCCTGCGCAGTCAGCTTGTGCCCCGCAGGCAGGGCGGCGTTGAAGAGGGATTCGCCGAGTTCCTCGGTATCGATCCCCGGTCGAGACACCGGCATTTCGACGATGCCGACATCGAATTGGCGTGTCGATACGAGTTCGGCGATCTGGACGGACGGCAAGCTCTGAACGAAAGCCGTCACTTCTGGCCGCGTCGCCAGGAACCGGCTGATCGCACGAGGGACCAGCCATTGTGATAAGGCAGGAAGCACTGCGATGCGCAGCGCGCCAGCACGCTGCAGGCCAATGTCGAGAGCGACGCGCGATATGGTTTCGATGCTGCGATAGCTTTTTTCGATCTCGCGATACAGTGCCTCAGCCTCGGGTGTCGGCACGATCCGACGGCCGCGGCGCTGGAACAGCGCGTAACCCAGCCGTTTCTCGAGCATGCCAATCGTCCGGCTGACACCCGGCTGCGTGACGTTCATCAGTTTCGCTGCGCCGATGATGCTCCCGCTCACCATCACGGCTCGGAACGTCTCGATCTGACGAAGGTTCAGTGGTGACCTCATTCATAACCTATCGGCATAAACAGCGATAAAAGTCTACATTTTCTTCTGCGCCTCGCAGGCCTATCATCGCTCGCCAATGAAATAATTTGCGCTCTAGATGGCTTGTTTTGTCAATCTGAAGCCGCCCACGAGGAAGCGTCAGGTGCATACCCAATTCTTATCAGCGGTAAATCTCCGCTTTGGCTGTTTCGCCTGCAACAAAACGGCCCTGATCAAGAATGGTGAGATGGGCATCAAGCACACGAGGTGGACCAAGGCCTGGGTCGCCCTTCCGAAAAGCCGAGCGTGACGCGGATAAATCGGGGGATGAGCGGAATGGCATTTCTGGACCTGCAAAATCTGGGCAAAGCTTATGGCGATCTCGTCGCAGTCGCCGATTTCAGCCTTGCGGTCGCCAAGGGGGAGTTCATCTGCCTGCTGGGCCCGTCGGGCTGCGGCAAGACGACCATCCTGCAGATGATCGCCGGCTTCGTGACGCCGACTAAAGGGCGCATCCTGCTCGACGGTGCCGAGATATCCGATGTCCGTCCAAGCAAGCGCGGTCTCGGCATCATGTTCCAGAGCTATGCGCTCTTCCCGCATATGACCGTTGCGGCCAATGTCGCCTTCGGCCTGGAGATGCGCGGAATCCCGGCTCAAGAGCGCGCCGCGCGAGTTGGCGAAGCCCTTGAGTTGGTCCAGCTCGGACATCTAGCCGAGCGCTATCCGCGCCAGCTTTCGGGTGGTCAGCGACAGCGCGTGGCGCTCGCTCGTGCGCTGGTGATCCGGCCGCCGGTGCTGTTGCTCGACGAACCGATGGGCGCGCTAGATGCGCAGTTGCGCGAGGGCATGCAGATCGAGCTGCGCGCCATCCAGCGCAAGGTCGGCATCACCACGATCATGGTCACCCATGACCAGGCTGAGGCGATGACGCTCGCCGACCGGGTCGTGCTGATGAACAAGGGCGCGGTCGAGCAAGTCGCGGCGCCGTTCGAGATGTATGAGCATCCCAATGGCCGGTTTACCTCGACCTTTCTCGGCAAGGCAAACGTCTTCGCCGGCGTGGTGTCGGGAGAAGACGTCATGGTCGGCGGCAATCGGCTGCCGATGGGCAAAGCCTCAGCGAACGGCGATGTCGATTACATCGTCCGGCCCGAAAAGCTGACCTTTTCTACCAGCTCTGCGCTTGTCAGTGGGCGTGTGGCCGTCCGCATCTTCCTCGGGCAGCACTGGCTCTATCAGATCGAGACGGCACTCGGACTTCTGCAACTCACCGAGCCCAATTTCGGCCCTCCCGGCGCGGCAGAAGGCGACGAGGTCGGCCTGACATGGTCGCCCGAGCATGTGCGTGTGGTTCGACGCGGGGTGACGTCATGAGTCGCGCGCCATATTGGCTCGCCAGCCCCGGCGTCGTCGCAGCGCTTGCGCTTGTCGCGCTGCCATTGGCGATGACCTTTGCCCTGAGCTTCCAGCCCTTCTCAAGCGCCGGTGGCGTTGGGCCAGGCTTCACGGTCGAGAACTACATCCAAGTCGCGACGGATGACTACTACCTGACAATCTTCCTGCGCACCTTCAAGCTGGCCTTGTTGGTGACGGCCGTCGCAGTACTGATTGGTGTGCCCGAGGCCTATGTGCTGAGCCGGCTGTCGCCCGGCATGAGGGCGCTGTCGCTCGTCATCGTGCTGGGCCCGCTGCTGATCTCGGTGGTGGTGCGCACGCTTGGCTGGTCGATCCTGTTCGGCAACGCCGGTATTATCAACAACGTCCTACTTGCCTTGGGGCTGGTCTCGGCACCGGTCAGGCTGATGTTCAGCTTCACCGGCATGGCCATTGCGCTCGTCCACGTACTGGTGCCGTTCATGGTGCTGTCGGTCTGGGCTTCGCTGCAGAAGCTTGATCCCGCCACCGAACAGGCGGCCGAGTCCCTTGGCGCTGGGCCGCTGACGATCATGACCCGGATCGTGCTGCCGCAGGTTTTGCCCGGTGTTCTCTCGGGTGGCCTGATCGTGTTCGCGCTCGCAGCTAGCGCCTTCGCAACACCCGCGATCATCGGCGGGCGGCGCCTGAAGGTCGTTCCGACCACGATCTACGACGAATTCCTCAGCAACTTGAACTGGCCACTTGGGGCGGCGCTGTCCCTGATCCTGCTTGTCATCGTGCTCACGGTCTCACTCGGCGCCAACAAATATCTCGAGCGCCGATTCAGTCAGGTGTTCCAATGAGCCGGACCCCGCTCGCCCTCATCCTTTTCCACTGGCTCTTCGCGCTGTTCATGTTGGCGCCGCTGGCAGTGGTCGTCCTCGTCTCCTTCACCGACAAGGGCTATGTCGCACTGCCCTTCGATGGTGCGTCCTTGCGCTGGTATCGCGCTCTGCTCGACGCCAAGGATTTCATCGACAGCTTCAAGCTCAGTCTCGGCCTGGGCGTGCTCGCCGCGACCGCTTCGGTGATCCTGGCCGTTCCCGCCGCGATGGCGATCGCCTGGCATCGCTTCCCTGGCCGCGATGCCATGTTGGGACTGCTGATGTCGCCGATGATGGTTCCGCCGATCGTGCTCGGCATCGCGCTCCTGCGCCTCTTCACGCATCTCGGAGCGACCGGAACGATCTGGAGCCTGGCCGCCGCCCATACAGTCATCGTCCTGCCCTACGTACTGCGTCTCGTGATCGCGGCTGCCACCGGCTACGATCAGACGCTGTCCCAGGCGGCGGTCTCCCTCGGTGCTTCCCCCTGGACGGTGTTCCACCGGATCGAGCTTCCGCAATTGCTGCCGGGTATCGCCGGCGGCTGGATCATCGCCTTCATCACAAGCTTCGACGAACTCACTATGTCGCTGTTCGTTTCCGGCGTCGGCACCTCGACCTTGCCGGTGCGCATGTACAACCACATCGCCAACACGATCGATCCGCTTCTGGCCTCGACATCGAGTGTCCTGATCATACTGACGCTGATCCTGATGATCGTCATGGACCGTGCCTTCGGGATCGACCGTGTGCTCGGGGGCAAGGCGTGAGCGATCTCGATACAATCGTGATCGGCGGCGGCGTGGTCGGCTTGTCAATCGCCTATGGCCTCGCCAAGGCCGGCGAGCGCGTGCGCCTGCTCGACGAAGGCGACGATGCGTTTCGCGCCGCGCGTGGCAATTTCGGGCTGGTCTGGGTCCAGGGCAAGGGCGCCGGTAAGCCCGCCTATGCACTATGGTCGATGGCGGCCTCGAAGCTCTGGCCCGGCTTCGCCAGCGGACTCGAGGAGATCGCCGGCGTCAGCCTGCAGCTCTCGCAGCCTGGCGGCCTGGCGCTCTGCCTTGATGAGATCGAACTGGAAAAGCGCTCCGACATGATGGCGCAGCTCGCCGCCGATGTCGCAGCAATGGGCGAAACCTACCCCTATGACATCCTGCGTGCCAATGCGGTGCGGGAGCTGTGCCCTCATGTCGGCCCTGACGTTGTCGGCGCCAGCTTCTGTCCGCTCGATGGCCATGTCAGCCCGCTGAGGTTGCTGCGCGCACTGACGGCGGCGCTACTGGCCCTGGGCGGTGAACTACAGACCGGGCGACATGTGGACAGCATCGAATACCGCGACGCCGAGTTCCGCATTCACACTAGCGGTACGATCCATGTGGCCGCCAAGCTCGTTCTTGCCGCCGGCCTTGGCAACGCTGGGCTAGCGCCGATGGTCGGGCTCGCTGCCCCGGTCAAGCCGGTCCGTGGCCAGGTGCTGATCAGCGAGCGGGTGGCGCCTTTCCTCGAATGGCCGACCGGCAGCGTGCGCCAGACGGGCGATGGCGGCGTCCAGATCGGCGAGAGCAAGGAGGATGTCGGTTTCGACGATGGCACCACCATGGCCGAACTGTCGCGCATCGCTGAGCGTGCCGCGCGAATGTTTCCGCTTCTCGCCGGGGTTAACATCGTCAGGACATGGGGGGCGCTGCGCGTGATGACCCCAGACGGATACCCAATCTACCAGGCGTCCACCGAATGCCCGGGCGCCTTCGTGGCGACCTGTCATTCCGGGGTCACGCTCGCCGCCCAGCACGCTGGCCCTCTCGTCGGATGGATCAAGGGCGGCGCAGAACCGGCGGCCCTCACAAGCTTCAAGGCCGAGCGCTTCCATGTTTGAGCCGATGGCCGGTTTGGCCGCTGAACACCTCATAATGATCCAGGTCGACGGCCGCTCCTTGCAGGTCCGCAAAGGGATTTCGCTGGCGATGGCCTTGATGGAAGCGAATGTCGTACCGCTGCGCCGTACCGCCCTGTCGCAAGCGCCACGCTCGCCGCTCTGCTTGATGGGCGTCTGCTTCGAATGTCTGTGCGAGGTCGACGGCCGGCAGAATGTCCAGGCCTGCATGATCGAAGCCGCGGACGGCATGAGCGTGCGGCTCGCGAATGGTGCGCGCCGGATGGAGGCGTTCCGTGACGCATGATCTCATCATCATCGGCGCTGGACCCGCCGGCATGGCGGCCGCGCTCGCCGCATCGAAGCTCGGTTTGAAAACAGCGGTGCTCGAGGAACAGTCACGCCCCGGCGGCCAGATCTATCGCAATGTGGGTGATGTCGCGCCGCAGGCCGGTAGGCTTCTCGGTCCCGACTATCTTCATGGGCGGCCACTGGCGGCACGTTTCCTCGATGCCGGCGTCGATCGCCATTTTGCGACGATGGTCTGGGAAATCGCGCAGGACCTGACCGTGTCGGCGATGGCAGGCGGCCGGGGTTTCCAACTCCGCGCGCCGCAACTGATCGCTGCGACGGGAGCCATGGAGCGCGCCTCGCCACTTCCAGGATGGACCTTACCCGGTGTTCTCAACGCCGGCGCGGCCCAGATCGCTCTGAAATCGAGTGGCTCCATCCCCTCGGGCAGGATCGTTCTGGCCGGCTGCGGACCGCTTCTGCTGTTAGTCGCCTGCCAGTTGCTCGCTGCAGGTGCCAACATTGCAGCGATCGTCGAAACTGCTCCTGCTACGAACCGGTGGGCGGCGCTTCGGGAGATGGCTGGAGCTCTTCTCGCGCCCAAGCTCCTGGCAAAGGGCCTCGCCATGATCAGACAGATCCGGCGGGCGCGGGTTCCGTGGTTCGCCGAGGCGACCGATGTTGAGATCGAAGGGGACGAGCGGGCCGCAGCGCTACGCTTCATCGCCGCAGGCGAGCAGAAGCGCATCGCGGCGGATATCGTGCTGCTGCATCACGGGGTCGTGCCCAATACGCAGATCTCCCGTCTCCTGCGCGTCGAGCATGCCTGGGTCGAGGCGCAGCAGGCCTGGAAACCGCAGCTGAATGGCTTCGGCGAGACTGAGCTTTCCGGCTTCCGCATCGCCGGCGACGGTGGCGGCATCGCGGGGGCGCTGGCGGCGGAGGCAAGCGGGGAACTCGCGGCAATCGGCGCCGCGCACGCATTGGGCCGGGTATCGTCGAAAGAGCGCGACCGACTGGCGAAAACGCCTCGTCGTGTCTTGCAGTCGCAGCTTCGCATTCGCCCTTTCCTCGACGCGCTCTACCGTCCGCCGGACTGGATCACGGCGCCGTCGGGCGGCACGATTGTCTGCCGCTGCGAGGAGGTAAGCGCGCAGGAAATCTCGCGGATGGTCGAACTCGGCTGCCTTGGGCCGAACCAGACCAAGTTCTTCAGCCGCTGCGGGATGGGGCCATGCCAGGGTCGGATCTGCGGCCTCAGCGTTGCCGGTATCCTGGCGCGCGAGTTGAGCACAACACCCGCAACTGTTGGTGCCTATCGTATTCGATCGCCGCTCAAGCCGGTGCCGCTCTCCACCCTTGGAAATATTGCGTTAGAGAAAAGGCAGGTTCGTCGATGATGATTGATCGCTTCCGGACCGGGCCTCGAATGAGCAAGATCGTCCGCTGCTCCGATTTGATTTTCTTGTCTGGCCAGACATCGAGTGGAACTTCGCTGCCCGACATCGCGGGCCAAACGCGAGAAATTCTCAGGCGCATTGACGAGCTTCTCGTCGAAGCGGGCAGCGACAAGTCGAGATTGCTCTCCGTCACCATCTATCTTCGCGATATGAACTTCTTTGGCGCGATGAACGCCGAATGGGAGGCGTGGCTCCCTGAAAACGCCGCGCCTGCTCGCGCTACCGTTGAAGCTCGAATGGCTAGCCCTGATCTTCTCGTCGAGATGTCGGTCGTCGCAGCCACGCTGTTCAACGGCTGACATATTCGTTCTTCGGAGGATCAACGCCGGCGCCGATCGGACGCCAAGCCTACCTTCGGTCCAATCGGCTCTCAGGCAAGCCGAGCAAACCGTGGTGATTGGCACAAGATGGGACGGCCGGAGGGCACGATCTTCCTCAATCGAACTTCGCCAGCTTCGCTACTTTGTTATGGCATCCGAGCACGGAAGCTTCCGAAAAGCCGCTTTTGAACTCAACGTCCAGGAATCGTCCATCAGCCGCCGAATCCGCGACCTTGAGGACCAGTTGGGCGCATCCCTGTTTCAGCGTCATAACGGCGGGGTGTCGCTAACGCTATGTAAGCGGTGTTCTGAAGGCACCTTTCAGCCGGTGAGCTGAGGGTCGATGTTGGAAGCCTGAGGGCTTCGACACATGACGATTTCAGAGCATACGCTTAAAACCAGCGCGGATGAGCCGATCCGGCGGTTCGAGGTTTTTACCGGAGCGGGACGCCGGCGGGATTGGTCGGCCGAGGACAAGGTGCGGATCGTGGCGGAAAGCTACGAGCCTGGCGCCACGGTGAGCGAGGTCGCGCGCCGCCATGCGATGTCGCCGCAGCAGTTGTTCGGCTGGCGACGCCTCCTGCGTCGCGCGCCCGAGACGGTGTCGCCGCTATCGGCGCCTCTGTTCGTGCCGGCAGTGATCGAAGCGGCGGTCGCGGAGCCGAAGCCGGCCCGGCAATCTGCCAAGCGTCGTCGTCGCACGCGACGCGCTTCCGGCGGGTCCAGCGACGGGATCGAGCTCGAGATCGACGGCGTCGTCGTACGGGTCGGCTCGGGGGCGAGCCCGAAGGCGATTGCCGCGGTGATCGGCGCACTGAAGGGCGGCTCGTGATCGGCCCGACCGGGGCGGTCCGCGTCATGGTGGCGACGAAGCCGGTCGACTTCCGCAAGGGCGCGGAGGGCCTGGCCGCGCTGGTGCGCGAGAGCATGGGCGCCGATCCCTTCTCGGGCACGGTCTACGTGTTCCGGGCGAGGCGCGCGGACCGGATCAAACTCGTCTACTTCGACGGGACGGGCGTCTGCCTGTTCTCGAAGCGCCTGGAGGATGGCAAGTTCCAGTGGCCTGCCATCGCCGATGGCGTCGTGCGGCTGACCGCGGCGCAGCTTCAGGGGTTGCTTGAAGGCCTCGACTGGCGCCGGGTGCATGAACGGCGCGAGACGCGCGTCCCCGTCGCGGCAAGTTGACCGTTCAGCACTGGCAAGCCGCTGTAATCCATGGTTGAATCGGCTTCGTGAGCACCTCGCCCGAGCCCTTGACCCGCGACCCTGTCGCCCTCCAGGCGATGCTCGCCGCCGAGCGCGCCGAGAACGAGCGGCTGCGCCAGATCATCAAGGAGCTGCAGCGCCATCGCTTCGGGCGTCGGGCCGAGAGCCTGCCGGTTGACCAGCTGTTGCTGGGGCTCGAGGAGGCCGAGCAGATCGAGGCCGAGGGCCTCGCCGGCGAGGAAGCGGCTGATCCCGCCAAGCGCGCTGACCGGGTCGGGAAGCGTCGCGCCAACCGCGGCTCGTTGCCCGCGCACCTGCCGCGCATCGAGCAGGTTGTCGATATCCAGGATATGGCCTGCCCCTGCTGCCGCGGGCAGCTCCACGTCATGGGTGAGGATGTCTCCGAGCGGCTCGACATCGTGCCGGCCCAGTTCCGCGTGATCGTGACGCGCCGGCCGAAATATGCCTGCCGGACTTGCGAGGAGGTCGTGGTCCAGGCGCCGGCGCCCGCCAGGCTCGTCGAGGGCGGCATCCCGACCGAGGCAACGGTGGCCCATGTTCTGGTCGCCAAATATGCCGATCACCTCCCGCTCTACCGGCAGTCCCAGATCTATGCCCGGCAGGGCGTCAACCTGGATCGCTCGACCTTGGCCGACTGGGTCGGCAAGGCAGCCTTCCTGCTGCGGCCGGTCCATGCGCGCCTGTTCGAGCGGTTGAAGGCATCGACAAAGCTTTTCGCCGACGAGACCACGGCCCCGGTGCTCGACCCGGGCCGGGGCCGGACCAAGACCGGCCAGCTCTTCGCCTATGCCCGCGACGAACGCCCCTGGGGCGGCAGCGATCCGCCGGGCGTCGCCTATCTCTACGCGCCCGACCGCAAGGCCGAGCAGGCGGTCCGGCACCTCCAAGGCTTCGTCGGCACGCTGCAGGTCGACGGCTTTGCGGGCTACAAGGTCCTGGCAGACCGCAACGCCGTGAACCTGGCGTTCTGCTGGTCACATGCCCGGCGCAAGTTCTACGACCTCGCGCAAGGTGGCCCTGCGCCGATCGCGACGGAAGCGCTCGCCCGGATCGCCGAACTCTATCGCATCGAGGGCGAGATCCGCGGCCGTTCAGCCGAGGAGCGCCGTGACATCCGTCAGGCGCGAAGCCGCGCGATCGTCGATGCGCTCGAACCTTGGTTGAAGGCGAAGCTCGCCCTCATCAGCCAGAAAAGCAAGCTCGCCGAGGCGATCCGCTATGCTCTCTCGCGCTGGCAGGGCCTCTCTCGCTTCCTCGACGACGGCCGTGTCGAGATCGACTCCAACGTGGTCGAGCGCGCCATCAGACCGATCGCCCTGAACCGCAAGAATGCACTGTTCGCCGGCAGCGACGGCGGCGCCGAGCATTGGGCCGTCATCGCCTCCCTCGTGGAGACCTGCAAGCTCAACGCCGTCGACCCGCAAGCCTATCTTACCGACGTCATCGCCCGCATCGTCGCCGGACATCCCCAGAGCCAGATCGATGAGCTCCTGCCGTGGGCCTACGCACCGGCCCCGCTCAAGGCCGTGGCCTGAGAACAGCGCATACAACGCTATCTGGGCAGCGTTTCCTGCGCCGCGCGCGCAAGGCGCTTGAGCACATTAATGATGGCGCCGCGATGTGGGGGCCATCGGGCGGGTTGAGCACGGGAAGGTCAAAGTCGGCGTCTTTTCGTCCTTCGCCTCAGGCTTCCTGGCCGATCTGTTCCGCGCCTACGATCAGAAGCACGCAAAGGTTCAAGCGGCAGAGAAACGCAGGATCGAGCTGTGCCGGTAGATGGAGCCGGGATCCAGCCGTGCCGATGGGAAATCGGGCCGGTTCGGGGCATCAGGCAGTGCCTGTGGCTCTAAACACAAGGCATCGCATTGCCGGTAATGCCGGCCATATTTGCCCTGCGCGGAGCCGTCCAGGAAATTGCCCGAATAGAACTGGATGCCCGGCTGATCCGTCAGAATCTCCATCGCGCGACCCGAGCCGGGATGAACGACGCGGGCGGCGAGATGTGGCTCGACGGCGTGGGCGCCTGTGAGCAGGAAGCAATGGTCGTAGCCACGGGCGCTTTGCAACTGCCCATCGGTCTCCCGGATGCGCGCTCCGATCGCATGTTGAACGCGAAAGTCGAAAGGCGTGCCATCGACGGGCACGGACGCTCCGAGCGGAATGAGCTCTCGGTCAGTCGGCAGGAAGGCATCCGCGAACAATGTCAGTTCGTGGTCCAGCACGCTATCCAGCCGCTCAACGCCGCCCAAGTTGAAGAAGCCGTGATGGGTCATGCCGAACATTGTCGCCCGGTCCGTAATGGCTTCGAACGTAATGCTCAGCTCCATCGGCGCGGACAGCCGATAGGTCGTGCGGGCCGTAACCGTCCCCGGGAAGCCGCCTTCACCGTCTGGGCTGACATAACGCAGCGTAATGAAAGGCTCAGGCTCCGCGCCTACAGCCTCGATGCACCAGAGCGCGCGGTCGAACCCGGTCTCGCCGCCATGCAGGCAGCTGCGTCCGTCATTTGCCGTGAGGCGATGTGCGATGCCGTCCAGCGTGAACGCGGCGCCCGCGATGCGGTTGGCATAGCGTCCGATCGTGGCACCGAAGAACTCGCGGCGCGCCAAATAGCGATCGAGCGTGTCGTACCCCAGCACGACGTCCGCTTGTTGCCCGGTACGGTCCGGCACTAGGAGCGCCTGTACAGCGGCGCCATAGGTGATGATCGAAACCGCAACGCCGTCGGCTGCCTGCAGCTGCACGCGCTCGACCAGCCTGCCATCAGGCATGCGGCCGAAGACATCCTGGAAAACGATCGCGTCAATCACACAGCCCCCGCGATCTTCCGCACCCGGCCCCTACGGTCATTCGTTCACCGCGTGCTGGAGGACGCTGAGCCCACCATCGACCACCAGGCAGGCGGCATTCATGAACGGGCATTCGTCGGAAATCATGAAAACCGCTGCCTTGGCGATCTCCGCGGTTGTCGCGATCCGCTTGCCTGGGTGGAGGGCAAGCGTTCCGGCACGGGCCTTCTCCGGCTCGGGAAACGAGTTCCAGTAGTCGATGTTCTTCTGCGTTTCCACGTAGCCGGGCGCGAGCGCATTCACGCGGATGCCATTTGACGCATATTCCAGCGCAAGCGACTTGGTCAGCCCCAGGAGGGCGTGCTTGGCGAGCGGGTATGGAAATGTGTGTGGGATGATGGTGAAGCTGTGCGTGGAAGCTATATTCAGGATCGCTCCGCCTCCGCTGGCGATCATGTCTGGCAGAGCGGCCTTGCAGCAGTTCCAGGCGCCCTTCAGGTTGACGTCGAAACACTGTTGCCAAGCTTCTTCGGTAAGCTCCAGTGGCTGGCTGAAGACGTTAGCCCCGGCATTGTTGATGAGCGCATTCACTGGCCCGAGCGCGCCACGCGCCTTGTCCATCGCTTCAGCTATCGCCCCTGCGTCGGAGATGTCAGCCATCACGTGCCCTACCTGACCGGCGCCGGCATCCAGGCCCTTCACGATTCGATCGAGCAGCGGGCCATCCCGGTCGACGAGGAAGAGGCTCGCGCCCTCTGCGAGGCAAGCTTCGGCGATGGCAAGGCCGATGCCCTGCGCCGCGCCTGTCAGGAAAATGCACTTGCCGGCCAACCTGTCGCCCATTGCCGTATCCCTCTAAATGCTCGCCCGTATTGGGAAGGCACCGCGGCTTCATCTCACTGACTGGAAAGGCCCCAAAACGTGACGGTGATCGTAGCTGGCGCGAGGTACGCACATCTCCGCGATGGGGTGCCATGAGAAGGGTACGGCGCCGATGAGCTCCGACATGCCTGGGCGTCGCTTCAAGACGCTCCTCGGGTGCCTTCTACCGCAAGACGGCACCCATCCTGCCTTCGGCCTTGCCCTAGCCGGGCAACGCGGACGCGAAGACTCTGAGGAAGTCGGGCGTACCGCACGCGAATTGGAGCTTATCGGGAAGCTCGATAGCGTTCCAGTCGAGCGTGGTCTTCACATCGATCTGGTCAAGGATGGGCAGGATTGCCATAAGATCCCAGGTTGAGATGCCCAAGCCGAAATAGCCGTCGACCTCGCCTGTCGCGACGTCGATCAAATCGCTTGTGGCACACCCGGTATTCCGAAACGTCATTTTCGCGTCTTCGATGATGAAGCGGATCGCCGCGAGCTGGTCGCCAACCGGAATGCTCGGGTGCAGGCCCACACTGCAGGCAGCCCGGCTGCGGTCAAGTCCGGTCCTTTTTGCGATAGGTTTTCCGTTTAAGGTTGGCAGGATGCTTTCGCCGCCGACGAGGAACTGGTCGCGCATGGGGGCATAGATCACGCCGAAGCGCGGCTGGCGGCCCTCGTAGAGTCCGATGGAGATCGCCCAGCGATCGCCGCCGCGCAGAAAGTTGAACGTGCCGTCGATTGGGTCGACCACCCAGCTTCGACCAGAGCGGGAGATGCTGGCCGCGCCTTCCTCGCCGAAGATGCCGTCCTGCGGATAGACCTCCTGAAGCCGGCGGACGATCAGGCTTTCCACTTCGCGATCGGCCTCGGTGACAAGGTCGAGATGTCCCTTGGCTTCCACGGCGATATTGGCCAGACGCGAAAAGTAATCGAGCGAAAGCGCTCCCGCCTCGCGTGCGATCGTCTGTACATCATCAAACATGCCTGATCCTTGAACTAAGCTCACAGCGAGACGTAGCGAGCATGAACGCTGACGGTGCGAGGGCCGTCCATCTTGTGAAGGAAATATGCGTAGGGTTCCGCGACGGGACCGGGCTCCGGCGCCGCTGGGTCAAGCGTCAGCTCGTGCTGAAAGGCCGGACTGCCGGCTACGTAGCAGGGGATTCCGTTCCACATGGTCTGGAAAGGCCGATGTATATGCCCGGCATGGATGCGTAGCGTGCCCTTGTAGTTGCCGACGATCTCACGGAACCGTTCGCGCCCCTCCAGGAGCGAAATCCGGTCGAGCGGCAGAATGGCCGAAGGGAACGCGGGATGGTGCATCAGAACGAGCGTCAACTCTTCGACCGGCACCGCGAGCCGCGCCTCGAGCCAGCTCAACTGCTCAGGCGAGAGCCTGCCGACGGGATTGCCCTCGATCAGCGTGTCGAGCGCCAGGAGGCGCAGCCCGCGCAGTCGAACCTCGTAGAAGAGTTCCGAATCAGAAGCGAAGGGCAGCACGCCGCTGAACGCCTCGCGCAAAGTCCCGCGACGGTCGTGGTTCCCGGGTATCACGAAGACGGCCGCCTTGATCGGCGAGATCACGTCCATGAACAGCCTGTAGTCGGCAGCCGAGCCGCCGTCCGTCAGGTCGCCGGTGATCACGCAGACATCCACGGCTGGCGAGAGCGCCACGACATCCGCAACGACCCTCCTGCATGCGGCCTCCACGTCCAGTCGGACCAGAGACGTCTCAGGGCGGTCAGCGAAAAGGTGGAAGTCAGAGAGGTGGGCAAGCAGCATGATATGATCTTCAGCGAATGCCGGCGCGCATGAAGCTCTGCACGAACTGGCGCTGGAACAGAAGGAACGCGATTAGGAGCGGCGCGACCGACAGGAGCGTGGCGGCGGTGACGCGGCTCCAGTCCACGCCCTGCTCCACGGTGGCGAAGACTTGCAGGCCCACCGTGATTGGCCGCGTGTTCACGGAGTTTGTCACGACCAGCGGCCACAGGAAGTTGTTCCAGTGATAGCTGACCGTGACGAGGCCGTAGGCCACGTAGGTCGGCTTGGCGATGGGCACGAACACTCGCAGCAGGACTTGGATCGGGTTCGCGCCCTCCAGCCGCGCGGCCTCCTCCAGCTCCTTTGGCACGCTCTTGAAAGTCTGCCGGAACAGGAAGATGCCGAATGCCGAGGCGAGGTAGGGCAGGCCCATGCCGATCGTCGTATCGAGCATGCCGAGCGCAGAGATCGTGCGGTAGTTCTCGATCAGCAACACTTCCGGCATGATCATGAGCTGGATCAGCACCAGCATGAACACGATGTTCGAGCCCTTGAACGGGAAGCAGACCAGCGCATAGGCCGCCATGGTGCAGATGACGAACTGGCAGATGAGGATCAGCGTCACCAAGAAGAACGTGTTCATGAAGTAGCGGGGGAACGGCGCGGCGGCGAGGACGCTCCGGAAGTTCTCCAGCGTCAACGGCGCGAACAGCACGATCTCCGCGGAGGCGGGATGGAAGGCCGACCAGAAAGCGTAGAGCAGCGGCGATACCCAGAGGAGCGCCAACAACCAGGCACCGACCGTGGTCAGCAGGTTCGATTTGCGATCTGTGGCGGTGCTCATCTGTAGTGGATCTTCCTGTCCAGATAGCCGAATTGAACCAGGGCGATGACAGCCAGGACGATCAGCAGGAACACGGTCAGCGTGGCTGCGTAGCTGGTGTCCCAGAACTGGAAGCCGGTCTGGTAGACATAGAACAGCAGCAGGGTCGTCGCGCTGTCCGGCCCGCCCTTGGTGAGCGTGACCACATGGTCGACGAGCCGGAAGGCGCCGATTAGCGCGTTGATCATCACGAACAGCGTCGTCGGCATGATCAGCGGCACGGTGACCCGCCGGAACACCTGCCAGGAATTGGCGCCTTCCAGACGCGCCGCTTCGATCAGCGTTGGCGAAATCTGCTGCAGCGCCGCCAGGTAGAAGATCATGAAGAACCCGGCTTCCTTCCAGATCGTGATCGCGATCAGCGCCCATAGCGCGGTGTCTCGCGAGCCCAGAATGTTGGTCTCGTGGAAGCCAAGCGCGCGCATGAATTGGTCCACCGGCCCGTAGTCAGGCGCGTAGAAGAACAGCCAGATATTGGCGACCGCCACCATCGGAAGCACAGTCGGCGTAAAATACGCCATGCGCACCAACGCCTGGCCGCGCAGCTTTGAATTGACGAACAGCGCCATGCCGAGCGCCAGCGCGATCGACAGCGGAATGGTCGTGACCGCGTAGAACGCATTGTTCGTCACCGATTTCCAGAAGATCGGGTCGGCGATCATGCGCTCGTAGTTGTTGATGCCGATGAAGACCGCCGGCCGCGCCGCCTTCGGGGTGGTGAAGAGGCTGTGATAGATGGTCGCCAGGATCGGCTGGTAGGTAAAGGTCCATAGAAGGACCACCGCCGGCAGCAGCAGTAGGCCTCCATAGATGAAGTTTCGGGGTGTTCGCATCGCCTGTCCTGGAATGCCGCGTAAGATCGGGTCGGTCTGGGCCGGGGGAAGCCCCCGACCCAGTACGTCGAGGCTCAGCGATAGGGAGAGAGAACGCGGTCGGCGGCCGCCTGCGCCTCCTTGAGCGCGCTGGCGGGATCCTTGGCGTTGGTGAGCGCCGCAGCGATCGCGTCGTTGAGAGGCTTGGTGTTCTGCTCGTTATTGTAGGTGGAAAATTCCGGCACCGAGACCGGGATCTGGTTCAGTGCCACCAGAGCCTCCGGAACCTCGGCGACGTATTTCTTCATCGCCCCGGTCTCCCAGGAGCCAGGACGCGGCGCGACATATCCCGTCTTGATGCTCCAGTCGGCGAGGATCTCGTCCGAGGTCAGGAACTTCATCAGCTCGATCGCTGCCGCCTTCTGTTCCGATGGAGCCTTCTTGAAGATGTAGATGTTGCCTCCGCCCAGCACCGAAGCCGGCTTCGGATGTCCCGGATAAGGCGCAAGACCAAATGGGAATTTGGCGTTGGCCCGGACGTTCGTCAGGTTGCCGGTCGTGTGCCAAAGCATGGCTAGACGGCCCGCGAGAAAGTCGGCCGGTGCGGTGCCCCATTGCAGGATGCCCGGCGGGTGGATGTTGTGCACTTTGCTGAGGTCTGTCCAGTACTGGAGCGCCTCCACGACCTTAGGGTCGTCGAAGAACGTCTTGTTACCGGTGTCGTTGACCAGCCGGGCCCCGTTCTGCGCGCAGAGGGCCTCGAACAGCCACTGCGCTGAGCCGACATTGCCCGGGATGCCGACGCCCCAGCGCATGACGCGGCCGGCGGAGTCTTTCGTGGTGACGGCCTTGCCGAACTGGACCATCTCGTCCCAGGTCTTCGGCGGCTTCTCAGGATCAAGGCCTGCCTCCTTGAAGGCTTGCTTGTTGTAATAGAGCACCGCGGTGGAGCGCTGGAACGGGATCGACCAGAGCTTGTCTAGAGCGACGCCGCCGTCCAGGAACGGCTTGTGGAAGCCGTTGAGCCAAGCTTTGTCGGCATCGGTCTTGATGTAGGCGTCCAACGGCTCGATCACGCCCTCGTCGATGAGTGTGAACTTGTCGACCGCGAGCAGTACTGCCACCGCCGGCGGCGTGTTGGCGCGGGCTGCCGTCAGCGCTTTGGTGGTCGTGTCCTGGTAGTTGCCGGCATAGACGGGCGACACCTCGATGTTCGGGAATTTCGCCTGGAAGCGGCCGATATAGTCCTCGATGACCTTGGTGATCGGCCCGCCGACCTGGACGGGATAGTAAAAATCGATCTTGGTCTTGGTCTGCGCGCGGACATTCAAGGTGCCGAGCGTGGACGTCGAAAGTCCGGCGATAGCCAGCTTGTTGAACTGTCGTCTGTTGATCGTCATGACGATTCCCCGTTCGTGTTCAAGAGGACTCCACGCCGCGCGGGCGCGAGCCATGGCTTTATCGAAGCGATCCCTCGATGGCGGAGGCGCGGCCTTCCACGGCCAGTCATTGCCGCCGTGGGATTAGGCGGAGTCTGTTGAATGCACGGCCGGCAAAAGGCTGCGCGGAATCGTTGGGATTGTTCTTCCTCTCATTGTCACGCTCTCCTCCGGTGTTTTTTTGCTTTTGGGATTCCTGGTTTAGGGACCGTTCCGGCGTTGACCGCTCTCGGTGTCGAAAGCGTGTTCCGCCCGCTCCGGCCAGGTCAGCCGCACCTGCACGCCAGGGGACAGTCCCGGTTTCCCCGGCGTCCGGACCATCATCTTCTGGGGGCCGATCCGGCAGGTGACGACCGTGTCGGCACCGAAATATTCGCTGCTCTCCACCGTGGCGACCTGGCCGTCGTCGGCAAAGACGACATGCTCGGGGCGGAGCCCGAGGGCGAGGCCGGTGCGGGACTCATTAGAAGCGTCGTCGATCGCGAGCCGGCCAGCCCGGCTCGTGGCAGCCAGAAGGTTCATCGGCGGCGTTCCTATGAAGCCGGCCACGAAGGTCGTCGCGGGCTTCTCGTAGAGATCGGCCGGCGTCCCGGATTGCTCCACCCGGCCGTTCTTCATCAGGATGACCCGGTCGGCCATGCTCATGGCCTCCGTCTGATCGTGCGTGACGAAGACCATGGTGATGCCGAGTCGCTGTTGCAGCGTTCGGATCTCGTTCCGCATCTCGGCGCGCAGCTTGGCGTCCAGGTTGGAAAGCGGCTCGTCCAGAAGACAGACCGGTGTCTCAGAGATCAGTGCGCGGCCGAGAGCAACACGCTGCTGCTGTCCGCCCGATAGCTGGCTCGGCTTGCGTTCCAGAAGCGAGGAGACGCCGAGTAGTTTCGCCGTCTTCTTCAGCCTTTCCTCGCGTTCCGCTCGCGGCACGCCGCGGACCGACAGGCCGAAGGTGATGTTCTCAGCGACATTGAGGTGCGGAAACAGCGCGTAGGACTGGAAGACCAGCGACAGGTTGCGCCGTGCCGCCGGAACATGGGTGACATCGCGATCGTCGATGAGAATGCGGCCGGAAGTGATGCTCTCCAAGCCCGCGATCAGGCGTAGCGTCGTCGACTTGCCGCAACCAGACGGGCCGAGCAAGGCGACGAATTCGGAATCCCTAGTCTCGAAGCTGACCTCGTCGACGGCCCGGAAAGCACTCCAGTCCTTGACCAGCCGGTCTACATGAATACGGGTCAATATCTCACCCCACCTCTATGCGAAAATGAACTTCCGCTTGATTGCCTCGGGGAGACGGCTGGCGACCGGTGCGGTGTCGTTGTCCGTCACGATGTAGTCGATGTCCGAAAGCGGGGCGATCACCGAGACGGCCGTGCGATCGAATTTGGAGTTATCCGCGACCACTATCACGGTTTGAGCGATTTCGATCATTGCCTGCTGCACGGATCCTACCGTCGGAAGCGACGTGCAGATCAGCGAACGCTTCAGGTCCACCGACGAAACGCTGAGGATCGCTTTATCCACGTTGAACCGGCGCACCATATCGCAGGCCATCGGACCGCCCATGGAATGGTTGATGTCGACATATTCGCCGCCAATGAAGTGCACGTTCCGCGCGCCGCCGGTGACGAGGGCCGCCAGCACGTCGGTGCCGTTTGTGACGAAGGTCAATGACGGCCGGCCCGCCAGCTCGCGCGCTACCGCCAACGAGGTGGTGCCGCTATCGAGAATGACCGCGTCGCCTTCGATGATAAGTTCAGCTGCAGCCTTACCAATCCGCTGTTTTTCCGCGGCATTAGACAGTTCGCGGACGGCTACAGCGGCATCGCGCGTTACCTGGTTGATGACGGTGGCGCCGCCATGAGTGCGCTTAAGCAGGCCCTGGTTTTCCAAGTCGCTCAGGTCGCGCCGGACGGTCGCGATCGAGACGCCAAGGCGCCCCCTCAGAAACTGGACGTCGGCGAATATGTTGGAGCGGAGCAAGTCGAGTAATCGCGCCTGCCGCTGCGGCGCAGAGCGATAGCGCTCGACGTCAAGCTTGTCGTCCACGGCTTCCCCCAGAGTGTGTTCTTTTTTGATTGATTACGAGCAAATTATGACTGTATAGGATCAAGTGTCAAGCGTGCGTTATGTGTGTTCGAGGCAAACCGCGTACACCGCTGACCAAGCAGTGGAATTTCGAGCGACGAAGCCAAAAAGGCGAGGTGCTTAAGCCGTTTCTGGCCGCTTGGCGCATCGGTTTCGCAAATTCATGCATGACCACGCTGACATAATCGGGGTGAGGAACTGCAGCTAAGGCCTCCCACTCATCATGTGGGTCCCGGCAGTTCCCGACAGCGGGCATGATTTGAAACGGGAGGCGACCGGATGGCGCGATCTTCCTCAATCGAACTTAGCCACCTCCGCTATTTCGTAGCGGCGGCCGATCATGGGAGCTTCCGCAAAGCGGGCACGGCAATCGACGTCAAGGAATCGTCCATCAGCCGCCGTATCCGGGATCTGGAGGATCAACTCGGCGCTTCGCTATTCCAGCGCCATAATGGCGGGGTGTCGCTGACGCTGGCAGGACAGCATTTCCTGCATCGCGCGCGCAAGGCGCTTCAGCAAATCGATGATGGTGCCAGGGACGTTGGGGCCATCGGGCGGGTCGAGCGTGGAAAGGTAAAGGTCGGCGTCTTCTCGTCCTTCGCCTCAGGCTTCCTAGCCGATCTGTTACGCGCATACGATCGGAAGCACACAAAGGTTCGGATTGACTTCGTTGACGGGGCTCCGGCCGAGCACATCGCGGCGATCCGGCAGCTTCGGCGCGACGTGGCATTCCTCACCGGCACGCGTGACTGGCCCGATTGCGAAACCACCTATCTCTGGTCAGAGCGTGTCTTCGCGGTGCTGCCCGATACCCATCATCTGATCGAGAAGGATGAACTCGACTGGCCTGATCTGGCCCGTGAGGCGTTCATCGTCAGCGAGGGGCCACCGGGCCCCGAGATCCACAACTACCTCGTCCAGCGCCTGGCCGAGCTCGGCCATCACCCCGAGATCCAGCCGCAATATGTCGGCAGGGATAACCTCCTGGCAGCCGTCGCTGTCGGCCGCGGCCTGACCGTAGTCAGCGAGGCGGCAGTAGCGGTCCAGATGCCCGGTATTGCTTATCGGCGTATCGCCCACGAGCAACTCCCGTTCAGCGCGGTCTGGTCTCCCCGTAACGACAATCCGGCGTTGCGCCGATTGCTCAGCCTCGCACGAACGATGTCGAAGTCGATCGGCCAGTGGCTGTTCGTGGCGTGTGGCTTCCTGATCTAGCGGTCCAGATCAGCGTCAAGCTTGGCGCCGCGCCTTCGCAAATGCGCGGTCAGTTGCGATGAAGCGCTCCAGCATCGGCACGATCAGCTTCACGGGTTCAGCCGTCGGCTGCCCGGTCTCCTGGGCCAGCGCTTCCGCGTATGCGGCAAGGTCGCGATGCAGCGGGGCTGGCAGTTCGAGCACGACCTTGACCGGCTTGTCGTCGGTGAGGGCACCAAGTTTCAGCTTCGCCATGGTCAGCCTCTATAGGGTTCGAGGACGAGGTCGCGGGTGACGATGACGCGAACCGGAAATCCCGGCCGGATCGTCAGGGTCGGCGCAACCTGGAGCTGACGCTGGACGATCTGCTGGCCGGCCTGGTTGATCGTGTCCTGCGCGCCATCGCGGAGGGCGCGGATGAGGCGCTCGCTATCGTCGGTGGCGAGCTCGGCGCCGATGCCGAGCAGGGTCGAGAGCGCCGCGGCCTTGGCGAGATCCCACCAGTGATAATCGACGCCGTCCTCGAGGCCGGCATAACCCTGGGTGTCGGCGCCGGGTTGGCGTTCGAGCACGATCGAACGGCCGTTCGGGAAGATCAGCCGGTTCCAGACCAGCAGAACGCGCCGCTGTCCGAAGCCGACGCCGTTATCGTATTCGCCGATGAGGCGTGTGCCCTGCGGCACAAGCAGGACGCGGCCGGTCGGGCTGTCATAGATCGGCTCGGTCACCTGCGCAGTGATCTGCCCGGGCAGATCGGAGCGGATGCCGGTGATGAGCGCGGACGGAATCACGGCACCGGCCTGCAACACCCAGGGCGATGCCGGCGCCATGACGCGGTCGGGGGCGACGGTCCGGCGATCGACGCCGGCATTCAAGAAGGCGCGTTGCTTGTCCTGAGCTGTCGGCGGGGTCATCTGGCCGGGCAGTCCGAGATGAGCGAGACTTGGGTTGGTCTCGCCTGGTGCTGTCGAAACGCCGGTGTTCGACCTCGCCTCGGTCTGGAAGAACACCTTGCTGGTGCGCGCGGCTTCTTCTTCGGCCAGGCGCCGTTCCTCAGCCCGATCGACGGTCGGCGTCGCGATGGCGGGCGGTGGAACACCCGCATCGAGGATCGGCTTGCCGAGATCGCCGGGCAGCGGCGGGCCGAGGACAGGACCGGTATAGTCGCGCGGCAGGCCGGCGAGGCCATCGGCTGGCGGCCGGTTGCCGGTCGAATAGAGTTCCTCGCCGCCGGAGCCGCCATGGCGGACCTGAAGCGCGTAGATCAGGGCTCCGCCGATACCGACCGAAGCGACGACACCGAGGCCGATGAGCACCTTGCGTGACAGACGGGTGACGCGCGGCGCTTCCGGACGCAAGCGCATCGGCGCGGCGTTTTCGGTCTCGCTCATGATGCTGGCCTCCCGTCGCTGCGCGTGATCCTGACGGTCTGCTGGCGGTCGCCGCTGCCGAGGCGCAGCTCGGCGGCGCCGAACAGGCGGTCGACGATCAGGATGTGCTGGTGGATACGGGTATTGGCGATCTGCGCTTCGCCATTCGGCCCGATCACAAATATCGGCGGCATCTCACCCTGGACGATGCCACGCGGGAACTCGACATAGACCCGCCGGCCATCATCATAGGCGGAGACTGGATGCCAGGGCGGATTGTCGCCGCTGAGCGTGTAGCGGTAGTTCCGAGCCGCCGCCGCGGGGATAACGGATGCCGCCGGAGCGCCCGGTTGTTGCGAGGCAGCTAGACGTGGATAGGCCCAGGAGACCGCGGGCATATAGGGCTTTTCGCCGGAACGAAGCTCAACGAGATAGGTGCGCCGGTCGGTGGTGATGACGAGATTGGTCGCAATCCCGGCCCGGCTCGGCTTCACCAGGACATGGACGCGGCGGGTGACGCCGGAGCCGCTCTCGGTATCGCCGATGATCCAGCGGGCGGTATCGCCGGCGGCGATCGGGCCGGAGCCGGTCAAGCTCTCGCCGGGTTCGAGCGAAATGTTGGTGATCTGACCGGGCGCAGCATAGACCTGATAGAGCGCGCCCTCGCTCCACGGAAAGATCTGGAGGGCGTTGTAATAGCGCTCGCGGCGCGGCTCGACGCGCGCCGCCGCATTGGCATTCTCGACCCGTGCGGTCGGCGCCGCGGCAGCAGTGCCGCCACGCGACGGCGTCCA
>WPCJ01252593.1_pt1 | contig 48049 bp, 44 predicted proteins | sample 5399831 | NCBI WGS metagenome assembly WPCJ01 (sample SAMN12869470, study PRJNA574797) | sludge metagenome | isolation source: wastewater treatment of pH10 | place: China:Beijing | collected 2019-05-20
TCTCAATCTTTTCAGTGCTTTAACCGATTAGCCAATCTTCCAATCAACCAATCTCAGGGGCGAAGCTCTCTGCCGCTAGCAGCGCCGCCGCCCTCGTTGTGTCGCTATATAGACCCCACTCAATCAAACTGTCAACACGACAAAACACCTTTTATGGAATTTTTATAACAAAAATCGAAAAACAGCGCCCATCACCCCGCTTTATCCCCTCACCACACCACTCCAACACCCATTTCCTCCCCAAATCACCCAAAAAACACTACCAAATATATCAAATCACAGCACCAAACCTTTGTTTCGACTCATAAATTCAGAATCAAAACGCGGAATCATTCACCTCACACCCGAATCCATGCCCAAAACAGTAATTTTCATGAGCGCATTGATACTCATTATATATAGTGCTTTTCACAGCCTAATAATGCAGCGATCATAAACACGCCCCATTCCGGTCGTACGCACACATCTGAAATGAAATAGGTTCAGTGCTCCGGTTTAAATAAGACGAATAATCGTGGAATGATTCCACATATCCCGATTGTTTGCCGTCTTCTCATTGACTTGACCGGTATGCACAGGCAAAACTTTGCTCCTCACCTGAGGTAATTCAATATTACGCAGATTTTTCCGCAGCCTGCGGTGCGCAATATATAATAAGGAATGGTACTGCGCGGCATGAATCAGCAGATCGTGACCAACTCCAGCGACCCCGGAGATGAGCCGCCGCTCATCACGGACGGGCGTCGCGGACCACCGGATCGACGTGAAGTTTCTGCGCGGTGGCTGGCCGGTACTTTCCTGACCGGCATTACAGCTTCATTACTCATTGGTGTTGCACTCTTTGCAGCGCTCGACGGACGCCAGCAATTAGCGACACCGCCGGAGCTTGTTACAAAAGAAGAAATGCCGGCTAAATCGGATGCTCAGGACAGCACCAAGGGCAACCGCGTTATTGCAACTGTCACCAAACAAAAAAGCCGCGACCGCCGCCGCATGGAAGTTTCAACCATGCAGAAAGTTGGTGAGCGCGAGGTTATCCGTACTAAACCATTTGAATATGTCCGCATGGCTTTGGCCGCCGATCATCCGGCAAGCCGCCAATATCCGGCATTTGATGCTATGGCTGTTTTCTCTGACGGCGCTAAACAGCAGGTACAGGCTGCGAGTACCGGACAAATTTACGGCGCGAAGGTTGAAAGTGAAATCAGTCTGCGCACAATCGATTTTCCGGTTAATGCCGGAAACTATGATTCAGCATCAGATCTTACCAGTGACGAAGTTGAAAAAGTCGTCCGCAGCACCGGTCAGCTGCTGACTGACGGCGATGTGCAGATCGCGTCTCTTCATTATGTCGATCCGCTGCGCTTTGGTAATAGCGGTGACTCCCCTTATACGCTGACGCAACCGCTTGGCGTACGTATCACGCAGGAAAATGTCAGCGTCAGCAACCGCCTTCTCGATGGCGAAACCAATACCGGCTTCTCCGAAGATATTATTCCTTTCCGTTCAGATTCGAAAATCATCGATGCTCTGAATAAGAGCGGCTATGAGGGTGAAGATGCGGATAATATTGCTGAAGCCCTGAGCAAGCTGATGAATTCGCCGCGCCTGAAGGCCGGCAGCGTATTGCGTGTGGGCGTGACCTCTTCTGAAGAAGAAGATCATATTGTCCGCGTTACACTTTATAACGGAACAACCCATATTGTTACGGTCGCTCTCGACGATCAAAACCAATATGTTCCGTCTGATGAACCGGAAATGACCCCTCTTTTGCAAACTGCATTTGATGATAATGCACCGCCGCCGACAATTCGCGGTGAGCTGCCATCTGTTTATGATGCCGTTTATAAAGCAGCCCTTGCCTATGGCATGACCAATGATATGGCGCGGCAGCTGATAAAAATGCTGGCGAATGATGTCGATCTGCAATCCAAGATCACCCGCTCCGATGCGATTGAAGCATTCTTCTCCCTGCCGGAAGATTCCGAAAGTGCGAATGAAGAATCTCAACTGCTCTATGTCAGTGCCAATATGGGCGGCACGACCAAAAAATTCTACCGCTACCAGTCGCCGGAAGGCGGCGTGGAGTTTTATGATGAGAACGGCCGCAGTGCCCAGCAATTCCTGATCCGAAAACCGGTTCCGAACGGTGTGTTCGGTTCGCCATTCGGCGGACGACGTCATCCTATTCTCGGCTATGTCCGTATGCATACAGGTGTCGACTGGCGCGCACCGCGCGGCTCTCCAATTCTCGCTGCCGGTAATGGTGTTGTTGAAAAAGCCGGCTGGGCCAATGGTTACGGCAATCAGACCATTATCCGTCATGGCAACGGCTATCAGACCAGTTACAACCACCAGAACGCGATTGCTTCCGGTATTACACCCGGCGCACGTGTTCGTCAGGGACAGCTGATCGGTTATGTCGGTTCAACCGGTCTATCGACCGGCCCGCATTTGCACTATGAAGTGATTGTGAATGGCGCAAAAGTTGATCCGATGCGTATCCGTATGCCGCAAAGCCAGTCTCTGGGCGGAAAGCAGCTGGAAGTCTTTACGCGTGAACGTAACCGTATTGATCAGCTGCTGGACGGCAAGGGAGATGCCCCTGCCAAGGTTGCCAATACATCTCAGGCAAAAAGCTGATAATTTTATAGAATAAAAAAGCGGCCTGAATGGCCGCTTTGTATTTCTTATTCCGTAAACTCCACGGTCACTCCGGGTTTTACAAGCTTGACCAGTTCTTCCGCATCCCAGTTGGCAAGGCGGATACAACCGTGACTGGCTGTTTTACCAATACGGGACGGATCAGGGGTGCCGTGAATACCATAAGTCGGCTTTGACAGCGCAATCCACACAGTGCCCACCGGCCCGTTAGGCCCCGGCGGCACAATCAGCACCTTGTCATTATTACCCTGTTTGAAATTAATCTTCGGATTATAGGTGTAATTCGGATTGGTCGCGATACGCTCAACCGTCACAATGCCGGACGGCGAAGGATTATCTGCCGAACCAATTGTCGACGGGTAAGCCACAACCAGTTTGCCGTTTGCATCATAGCCACGCACTTGTTTGCGCGCCTTATCAGCAATAATTTTGGCAATAGGCGCACGCTTCTGCTTGCCCAGATTAGGCACACGGATCACTTCGCCAGGCTGGCGGAAACTGATCCCCGGATTGATTTCCTGAAGATAGTTTTCATCAATGTGGAATTTTTCAGCCAGCATTTCACGCGGCGAGACATAAGCCATTTCCGGCAGCTTTGCCTTCTCGCTGTAATCATTGGGGACAGAAGCCAGATAAAAACGCCCGATATCCTCATTGGTAATCGTATATTCTGTGAAAGCAGGGCCACCTGTGGCTTCGAGCTGGGCATTGACCTGCGTTTCATCTGCCGGATTGATGCTCAGACCTGTTACTTCCAGATAAGACGCGGCCGCCTTGTCAACATTGCTGCCCGCTTTGCCGTCGATCACGCCCGGTGATGTACCGGCACGATCCAGCATAATCTGATAGGCTGCAAATTTAGCTTTCGCGCCCTGACCTTTTGGCATCACAACTGACGGTGTCTGTGAACCGGACATGCCGGAAGACGTGTTCGGATATTGCCCGTAAGGATCTTCAATCGCCGGTTTGAAATCATTATCATCCGGTGACGGTGCAGCACCGACATCCGGCAGAGCAGAACGGTCGACTGCAGCATTATTCACCCCCGTATTGCCACGTGGTGCTGCCGGAAAATAATCCGTACCGGCATCATCCGGCACATTGGCAAAGCCGTCATAAGGCACGCCGCCGCCAACCGGTCCGTTCAATGTCCAGTTATCATTAGAATCCGGCCGTTGCGGAGGCTGTTGCGGATAGCCACCCGGCTGTTCCTGAATACGCAAAATCTTGCCGCTATTATCCATGGTCACCTGACGCCCTGAAGCGTCAATATAGACCCGCACTTTATTATCCTGATAAATAACTTCACCCGGATCATAAAGCTGTGCCATCAACACGGGACGCTCCTCACCGGAAGCAGACCCACCAATATCAAAAGGGGACGCATAAGCGGTCGCCGTTGTCAGACCCGTCAGCGCTGTCACCGACAGTCCGAGATAAGTCTTCCGTAGAATTCCCCGCATTTTATGCATACCACACCCTTTAAAGCGCAAATCTTGTTTCTTCAGACAGTCGCCTGACCTGAAATGCCTTAGTCACAGATCAGGCCATTTTTATGGTTAATAACTTAACTGCATATGAAGAAGACAATCCGCAACAGATATTTTTTATAAAGCATGACGCAGCTCAATGGACTCATTGAGCGTTCCGGAACATTCGACAATTCAATAAAGCCAGAGTGGTGCCATGAAAAAGCGGCACCGCATTCAGCAGTGCCGCTTAGCATCTCTTCAATCAATCAGGATTTATTACCTGTCTGAAGCTCAGTGTTTCGGCTTAGGCTGGAAAACCAGCCGGTCTGATCCGGCCGAAATATCAACCACCGAACCATCAAGGATATCACCGCCAAGAATTTTCTCAGCAAGCGGATCCTGTACCTGTTTCTGGATCACCCGCTTCAGCGGGCGGGCACCATAAGCAGGATCATAGCCCTTATCCGCCAGCCAGTTACGGGCATCATCCTCAACATCCAGCGTGATCTTGCGGTCACTCAGCAGGTTCTGCAACCTTGCCAGCTGAATATCGACAATCGCACCCATTTCAGAGCGACGCAGGCGATGGAACAGAATAATCTCATCCACGCGGTTGAGGAATTCCGGACGGAAAGATGCACGGACAACGCCCATAACTTCTTCACGTACGCTATCCACATCCTGATCTTCATTCAGCGCAACAAGATATTCCGCACCAAGATTGGAGGTCATGATAATCAGCGTATTGCGGAAATCCACCGTACGCCCCTGACCATCGGTCAGACGACCATCATCCAGCACCTGCAACAACACGTTGAAGACATCCGGATGCGCTTTTTCAATCTCGTCGAACAGGATCACCTGATACGGACGACGACGCACAGCTTCTGTCAGCACACCGCCTTCCTCATAACCGACATAGCCCGGAGGGGCACCGATCAGACGGGCAACCGAGTGTTTTTCCATGAATTCGGACATATCAATCCGCACCATGGCTGTTTCATCGGAAAACAGGAATGTGGCCAAAGCTTTGGTCAGTTCTGTTTTACCAACACCGGTTGGTCCTAAGAAGATGAACGAGCCGATCGGACGGTTCGGATCCTGCAGACCGGCACGGGCACGACGCACCGCACGCGAGACCGCCTGCACCGCTTCACCCTGACCGATCACCCGCTTGCCGAGTTCGTCTTCCATCCGCAGCAGTTTTTCCCGTTCGCCTTCCAGCATCCGGTCAACCGGAATACCGGTCCAGCGGGAAATGATCTGCGCAATATGATCCGGCGACACAGTTTCTTCCAGCATTGTGCCGGTATTTTCCTGTGCTTCCGCATCGCTCAGCTGTTTTTCCAGCTGCGGGATCGTACCATAGGCCAGTTCACCGGCTTTCTGGAACTCACCATTACGCTGGGCAGTGGCCAGAGCATTACGCGCATCTTCAAGCTGCTTTTTCAGATCTGCCGCATGGCCGAGTTTCTGCTTTTCTGCCTGCCATTTGGCAGTCAGCTCAGCGGATTCCTCTTCCAGATCGGTCAGCTCTTTTTCAAGACGCTGCAACCGGTCTTTCGAGGCCGTGTCGGTTTCCAGCTTGAGCGCTTCACGCTCAATTTTCAGCTGCATGACACGGCGATCCATCTCGTCCAGCTCTTCCGGCTTGGAATCCACCTGCATACGCAAACGCGCAGCCGCTTCATCCACAAGGTCAATCGCCTTATCCGGCAGAAAACGATCCGTGATATAGCGGTTCGACAAGCTTGCGGCTGATACCAGAGCAGAATCCGAGATACGCACTTTGTGGTGCTGCTCGTATTTTTCCTTCAGTCCGCGCAGGATCGAAATCGTATCTTCAATCGTTGGCTCATTGACAAATACCGGCTGAAAACGACGGGCAAGCGCCGCATCTTTTTCAACATATTTACGGTATTCTTCCAATGTGGTTGCACCAACACAATGCAGTTCACCGCGTGCCAGCGCAGGCTTCAGCAGATTGGACGCATCCATCGCGCCGTCCGATTTACCGGCACCGACCAGAGTGTGCATTTCGTCGATGAACAGGATGATTTCACCGGCAGCCGCTTCAACTTCCGTCAGCACAGCTTTCAGACGTTCTTCAAATTCACCGCGATATTTCGCACCGGCAATCAGTGCGCCCATATCCAGCGCCATCAACCGCTTGTCTTTCAGCGATTCCGGCACATCACCATTAACGATACGCAGTGCTAAGCCTTCGGCAATCGCGGTTTTACCCACGCCAGGTTCACCAATCAGCACCGGATTATTCTTGGTACGGCGCGACAGAACCTGAATGGTACGGCGGATTTCTTCATCACGGCCGATCACCGGATCAAGCTTGCCGGAACGCGCATCCTCGGTCAGGTCACGGGCATATTTTTTCAGCGCTTCGAAATTGGCTTCGGCAGAAGCACTATCGGCAGTCCGGCCTTTACGCATCTGATTAATCACCTCATTCAAAGCTTTGGCTGTGACACCGGCATGTGTCAGAATTTCATAGGTTTTTGCGCTTTTTTCTAGCGTGAAAGCGGTGAGCAGGCGCTCAACCGTGACATAGCTGTCACCGGCTTTGGTGGCCAGTTCTTCCGCAGTGGTCAGGATTTTTGCAAGTGCAGGCGACAGATATAGCTGTCCGCTACCGCCGGTTACTTTCGGCAGTGCAGCCAAGGCACTCTGTAATCCGAGCTTAAGATCAGCAAGGCGACCGCCTGCCCTCTCGATCAGGCCGGAAGCCAGACCTTCTTCATCATCCACCAAAACTTTCAGCAGATGTTCAGGGGCAAATTGCTGGTTATCAGAATTCAATGCAAAGCTTTGCGCTGACTGGAGAAAACCCTGTACGCGCTCGCTGTATTTTTCAATATTCATAATGTCTCCTTTTCGCCCGCCAGCCCTTCAAGGCACCGGCAGATCATGGGTGACGGCTCCCCCTTAAAGGCAGGAACCATTATTCAGCAGATTTAGATAAACGGGACAAAATATTCTGGCAAAAATCAGAACCAGTTTCACTGGAAATGCATGGAATAAATTGCTCCGGCATCCTGTCACAAGGGATATGGGGCGATAGTCCTCTCCCTGCAAGGGCTGAAAGCATGAAGGTGAAAAATTATTATCACAACAGGGGTTAAGCCCCGCCCGCAGTTATGCAAAGCCGCAGCCATGCCCGCCCGTACATAAAAAAACCGGCAGATTTCCCTGCCGGTTTTTATTCTCTCTTATGCAAACAGATTATTCTGTTTCAGCAAAAGCGGTATCCTGATCCTGATTTTCACCATCAGCCTTCGCTGCACGGCTTGTCGTGCGGCGCGGGCGCAGAACACGGCGGGTGCGCGGTGCCGGTGCTTCATCCGCACCGGTTGCTTCAGCAACAACATCCTGCTTCGCTTCAACTGCCGGTGCATCATCACCGTCCTGCATAACAGGCGCAGCGGCACGCGGACGACGGCGGGTAACAGGCGCTTCCGCAACTTCAGTTACAACCGGTTCAGCAAAATTTGACGTGACAACCGGCTGTTCAGCAGACTGGTCAAAAGGCACCTGTGCGGCTGCAACCGGCGCTTCCTGTCCCTGATCTGCACCATATTCCGGGCGCTGATGACGGCGCGGACGCTGCATGCGACCCTGACGGTCATTATTGCGGTCGTTACGATCATTGCGATCATTACGGTCGCCGCGATCCTGACGATTATTTTGCTGACGGTTATTACGGTTGGAAGAACGGGAATTTTCTTCGCCATACATCACTTCAGCAGGCGTGCCTTCGATCACAGGCTGCGGGCCGCTGCCATCATAGACTTCCTGATGTGATACGGACTGGCCGGAATGACCCTGCTCCATACCTTCTTCATCATCAAAGTCATCATCAAAAGCTTCATCGCGCTGCACCGGCGCAGGATTTTGTGCCTGTGCCGCCAGAATAATGCGATTGTAATGTTCAGCGTGCTGCAAATAATTTTCTGCAATCACCCGGTCGCCGGTCGCCTGCGCATCACGGGCCAAAGTCATATATTTTTCGGCAATATGCTGCGCATTACCCCTGATTTTTACATCAGGTCCGTTACTTTCGTAATTACGGGAAAGAGGATTAGGGCCCTTACGGTTATTATTCCCCCGTCCACGCATGCGCCTGTTCTGCTGTCCTGGCCTCATACTCATCTCTTTTCAGATTAGGGGCGAAGAAATCATTTCAGCTGAAAGGGCTGAGCGACTTCATAACTACAATAACAGAAAGCGCGCCCCGCACTTTCAGCGTATAATTTTAATTTAAGTTTTGTGCTGCCGTGTCAGCAACTCCGCAAAGGAGGTCGGTTGAAAAACCACCGGACAGCTGCTGATCAAAATGTCTGAATCACTCATAATTTCGCGTCGCATGACACGGTTTTATAAAGATACAAATTCAAACATATAATTTCAGGCTGACAACCCTGTCCGACATACCAATGCATAATTCTTTAAATCGCTGCCGGTTTAAAAATGAGATTACGCATTAGTCCGAATTGTTACCGCATCTTTCATCCATCCTACAGGACATGCGATGCAGTAGCGGTGACAGGAAATTAGACGTGTTTGCCGTAAATTCCAAGTCTTTTTTGGGCATATTAAACATTAAAGTCAACGCTGAAATGACAATGCCCGTTTATGACCGGCCAAATCTTCGGCTACGCTTGTCAGACGGAATGAATATTGTGCAAAAATTGCCTCCGTATCATCCGCCTGTCCTGCCCCGATTTCCACAGCAACTATACCATTATCATGTAGGTAGGCGCCACTGTGCTTTGCAAGAGCACGATAAAAATTTAATCCGTCTTCTCCGCCGTCCAGAGCACGGCGCGGATCGTAATCTTTAACTTCCCTGTCCAGTTCAAGCACTGTTTTTGCCGGAATATAGGGTGGATTCGAGACAATCAGGTCATATTTTCCGCGAACGGCACCAAACCAATCACTTTTCAGAACAGCCAGGCGTGATGAAACACCCGCCAGTTTTGCATTGATCCGTGCTGCCTGCAGGGCGCCTTCAGCAATATCAACAGCAACACCACGCGCAGTCTTTACTTCATGCAACAAGGTGACCGCAATTGCCCCCGTACCGGCGCCCATATCCAGAAGATCAACAAAGCCCTTTTCCGAGCTTCTCTGTTCGAGAAACGGCAATACCAGCCCGATCAGCGCCTCTGTATCAGGGCGCGGCTCAAGCGTATCGGCATTTAATTTAAAACTCAGACCATAAAATTCGCGCTCACCGATGATTCGGTGTACCGGCTCACCGGCCAGTCTGCGCTGCATTGCACCCAGTACTTGCTCCGTCACATCCGGCGCGACAGCCGTATCCGAACGGGTCACAAAATCTGTCAGCGTCGCACCGGTAAAATGCAGCACCAGCAGGCGTGCATCCAGCTCGGCACCGTCGATTTCTGCCTGCCGCAACTCAAGCCGCACATGGGCTAAAAGCTGACCAAGCGTATTATTTGTATTTTCCGGTTTAGTCATAACGGCGATCAATTATCACCCAATTCCGCCAGCAATGCGGTCTGGTGATCGGAAATCAATGCATCCACCAGTTCGTCCAGCTCGCCCATCATCACACGATCAAGCTTATAGAGTGTGAGATTAATACGGTGATCGGTTACACGGCCTTGCGGAAAATTATAGGTACGAATGCGCTCTGAACGGTCGCCGGAGCCAACCTGACTGCGCCGCGCTTCCGAGCGTTCACTCTCTGCACGCTGGCGCTCCATATCATAAAGACGGGCACGCAAAATCTGCATCGCACGCGCACGGTTCTGATGTTGCGATTTTTCTGCCTGCACCACCATAATCCCGGTCGGAATATGGGTGATACGTACGGCCGAGTCCGTGGTATTGACGTGCTGACCACCGGCACCGGACGCGCGCATCGTATCAATACGAATATCTTCATTGCGGATTTCAATATCAATATCTTCCGCTTCCGGCAGTACAGCCACCGTTGCCGCCGAGGTATGAATACGTCCGCTGGCTTCCGTTTCCGGCACGCGCTGCACGCGATGCACACCGGATTCAAATTTCATCCTGGAAAACACGCCTTTGCCGGAAATTGTCGCGATAATTTCCTTAAAACCACCGGCATCGCCTTCACTGGCAGAGACAACCTCGACACGCCAGCCCTTATCCGCTGCATAACGCTCATACATGCGGAAGAGATCGCCACCGAACAAAGCCGCCTCGGAACCGCCGGTACCGGCGCGAATTTCCAGAATAGCGTTTTTCTCATCCGCCGCATCTTTTGGCAGCAGCAAAATCTGGACTTCGGCTTCCAGCGCCTCGACTTTTTCTTCCGTATCCGGAATTTCCATTTCAGCCAAAGCGCGCATTTCCGCATCGCCTGACGTATCATCGCGCATGGAAACCAGATCGCTCAGCTCCTGACGGGCAGCCTGCAATTCACGGATTTTCAGCGCCACATCTTGCAGCTCGGAATATTCCGACGCCAGTTTGACATAGGTTTCCGGCGAAGGATTATTCGCCATCTGCGCTTCAAGCATGACAAAATGCTTTAACAACTGATCCATTCTGTCTTGCGGAAGCGCGACCATGCGATAATCCTGATAATATAAGTATATGTCTGAAATTCAGTTTTCAGCTTGATGAGGGCACCCATAAAGCATTTCGCAATCAAACGGAAATGCCTGATTGCGAAATTTTCTGCACAAATGTCAGCGCTTTTTGTGGTCTGTTACAGAGGAATGCCCTGTTCAGTTGCAAAACGAACCAGATGCTCGCGGATTGATCCATTGGCATCAGGTCTCTGCACGAGGTCGCTCAGAACCGTATTCAGTTGCGCCGCATCAAGCGACAACAGCATATTTTTCACCGGTCCGATTGCCGCTGCAGACATGGAGATAGAGCGGAAGCCCAGCCCCACCAGCATCATCGCCGTTAATGGCTTACCCGCCATTTCACCGCAGAGTGTCACCGGTTTATTGTGGCGCTTGCCCGCTTCGGCAATCTGCTGCAACACCCGCAAAAATGCCGGAGACAACTGGTCAAAACGATCCGCGATCTGCGCATTGCCACGGTCAACAGCCATAATGAACTGGAACAGATCATTCGACCCTACCGAGGCGAAATCCACTTCGCGCATCAGCTCATCCAGCTGCCACAACAGTGACGGCACCTCGATCATCGCCCCGACTTTCAGGCTGCTCGGCGGCTGATAGTCAAAACGGGTCAGGTAATTAACTTCCCGCTCGATAATCTCGCGGGTCGCTTTTACCTCTGCCACTTCCGTCACCATCGGCAACATAATGCGCAATTCACGACCGCCCGCAGCTTTCAGCAATGCGCGCAACTGCGTACGCATCAGACCTGGCCGGTCCAGAGCAAGGCGGATCGCCCGCCAGCCCATCGCCGGATTTTCTTCATGGGCGTTAGAGCGGAAATAAGGCAGAACCTTATCACCGCCGATATCCAATGTGCGGAAGGTTACCGGCTTATCACCCGCCGCTTCCAGCACTGCGCGATAGAGCTTTTCCTGCTGGCCGGAACGCGGGAAAGTGGAAGCCACCATGAATTGCAGCTCTGTGCGGAACAGTCCGACACCATCCGCACCGGATTCCTTCAGCTGCGGCAGATCAACGATCAGCCCGCCATTCATCAGCAATGAAACCGGCTGACCATCTTTGGTAATCGTCGGCTTATCGCGCAACTCACGATAAAGCGCCTGTCTTTTAGCGCGGAAACGGACTTTCTCCGCATAGGCCGCTTCAACATCAGACTGCGGCCGCAGATGAACACGGCCATCTTCGCCGTCAATAATGATCGCATCATTATTTTCAGCCAGTGCAACCACGCCTTTGGCCTGCCCGACTACCGGAATACCCATAGCACGCGCGACAATCACCACATGGCTTGTCGTTGCACCGTCTTCCAGCACCAGACCACGCACACGCTCGCGCGGATAATCCAGCAATTCCGCAGCGCCCATGGAACGGGCAACAATGATCGAATCCTTCGCCATCATTTCCGCAGCGGTTTTCGGGTCATAGCCCATCAACTGCCGCATCAGACGATTGGCAAGATCATCAAAATCACTGAGACGCTCACGCATATAAGGATCGCTCAGATGCATCATCCGTGCGCGTGTATCGCTCTGTACCTTTTCAACCGCTGCTTCTGCGGTCAGGCCATTGCGGATTGCTTCCTCAAGACGGCGCATCCAGCCACGGTCATGGGCAAACATACGGTAGGCTTCAAGCACATCCCGATGCTCCCCCTCTACCGCCACATCGCGGCGCGATAACATATCGTCAATCGAAAGACGCAGAGATCCCATTGCCTCATCAAGGCGGGTGATCTCATGCTCAATATCTTCATTAAAGAGATTGGTTACGACAATACGCGGCTCATGCAGCAGCACATGTCCGAGACCTACGCCGTCATTATAGGCATGACCGTTGAAGCTGACAGAACGCCCGTTGGTCAGTTCCACACCGGGACGCGCAAGGCGGGTGAGATTGCCTGCGGCAACCATTTCCGCCAGCACCATGGCGGTTGTTTCCAAAGCTTCCAGCTCATCTTCACGATAAGCCCGTTTGGTGCGGTTCTGCACGACCAGAACGCCCATCGTCCGGCCTGCGCGCAATACCGGCACACCGAGAAAGGAATTATAAATTTCTTCGCCGGTTTCTGGCAGATAAGTGAAAGCCGGATGGCTCTGCGCATCAGTCAGATTGAGCGGACGCGCGGTTGCGGCAATCGTACCGACAAGCCCCTGCCCCAGACGCAGCTGCGCCAGATGCACAGCCTGCGGGTTCAGACCTTCGGTCGCATAGAGCTCTAGAATTTCATCAGATCGGAGCACATAGAATGAACAGACCTCCGCCACCATATTTTGCGCGATTTCGCGCACGATACGGTCAAGACGTTCCTGCGGTTCGAGCGCTTCCGCCATTAAAGCGCGAAGACGCTTGAGCAAAATCCGGGGTCCGGCTGTCAGCTCACGCATAGGGTCTCAATGCTCCTCCATATGCCTCATGCCAATTTCAAACCACACTACACAATGTATATGGTTCGTTATCGGCTTTTACCGCTTTTCCGATCGGCCGGTCAGGCATTGTTTCATCCTGATACTACAAGACCAGTCCGATCACGAATCACACCGCTGTGTGCATAGCTCAGTTTGGTTTGCTTGTGAGCATTTTTCTCACAATCGTCCAGAGTACAATTATCAAATCTTATTATTCATTGTGCTCTTATTGCAGTTTACGTGTCTAAAATGGGGCATAAACCGATTAAAGCCTCTCCATCAACAAAAATGATTTTATTCGTCCCGCTGCCTGCATCTGACCAGAACCGGATCGCTCTGCTCTTATTCTTACTCTCCAGCTATGCAATGACTGCATAGCTAAACCCTGTATTTCCGCTCACCTCTGAAAAGATAATAGCATGTCGCGGAAAAGTGGGTACCGATTTTCCAATAGTGACATGCGTAAAAACAAGGAGATAGAACGAGCGCCATGAATGTGATTAAACGCGACACGGCCTGGTATAATATTGCCGCCCAACAGAAACGAATAGAATACAGGCAGAAAAAAAGGCAGCGCCGCGAAGCACTGCCTTTCTGAAACTTTATAACTCACGCAGCTGTTAGTGCTTATCCAGCCCGTAAACAGAATGCAGGGTTCGTACCGCCAGTTCTGTATAGGCGCTGTCAATCAGGATCGAGATTTTAATCTCGGAGGTCGTGATCGCGCGAATATTGATGCCTTTTTCAGCCAGCGCCTTAAATGCAGTCGCTGCAACACCTGCATGAGAGCGCATACCGGTGCCAATCACCGAAATTTTTGCCAGACCGGTTTCCGACTGGATGGAGTCACAGCCGATTTCAGCTTTCACCTTATCCAGCGCATGTACAGCCTTATCCATATCGCCGGAAGGTACGGTGAAGGTCATGTCGGTTTTTGAACCGTCTTCGGAAACATTCTGAACAATCATATCAACATTGATATGTTCTTCAGCCAGCGGGACAAAAATCGCCGCAGATACACCTGGGCGGTCGGCCACGCGGCGCAATGAGATCTGAGCTTCATCTCGGGCGAAAGCAATACCAGTTACAACCTGTTGTTCCACGATTTCATCCTCATCGCAAATCAGTGTTCCGGGAGGGTTGAGCGGATCACCCATGCCCGGCGCATGCGGATCTTCAAAACTTGAACGTACAAATGTACGCACTTTATGCACCATGGCCAGTTCTACGGAGCGAACCTGCAGCACTTTAGCGCCAAGGGATGCCATTTCCAGCATCTCTTCAAAAGAAATCTTGGCCATACGGCGGGCTTTAGGCTCTACGCGCGGATCGGTCGTATAGACACCATCCACATCCGTATAAATATCACAGCGGTCAGCTTTAACCGCTGCCGCAACGGCAACTGCTGAAGTATCGGAACCACCGCGACCGAGCGTCGAAATGCGGTTATCCGGGCTGATACCCTGGAAACCGGCAATCACCGCAACCTGCCCCTCGCCAAAGCGCTTGATCAGAAATGAGCCGTCAATATCGGTAATACGCGCCGCACCATGCGTCATGTCGGTCTTGATCGGAATCTGCCAGCCCTGCCATGAACGGGCATTGATACCCATCGATTGCAGTACAATCGCCAGAAGACCGGCTGTGACCTGCTCGCCTGATGCAACAATTGCATCATACTCACGTGCATCATGCATCGGCGATGCTTCACGTGTCCAGCCTACCAGTTCATTGGTTTTACCGGCCATAGCCGAAACCACAACTGCCACTTCATTGCCGGAATCGACTTCACGTTTAACGTGACGCGCCACATTCCGGATCCGTTCAAGATCGGCCACAGAAGTACCGCCGAATTTCATCACAATGCGCGCCATTATGTCGACATATCCTAAATGAAAATGAGAACCAACGGAACCTGCCATCGTACTGAGAGGTACTCCTGACAGGTAAGTGATGCTGACATACCGAAATTATGATCACTTCGCAAGCACAACCGCTTAAAAGATGCTTGACTTTCGTCTATGAACAGACAAGTCCATGAATGGCAAATGGAGATAGCTATGTCCGAGACGTCCAAACAGACAGATAAAAGCGCACATTCGGGCTCACAGCAGCCACAGGAAGCCGTATCCGGCCGCACCACGATTGATCCCGCTGAAGTTGCGCATTTCTCGCGCATTGCCAGCGAATGGTGGAACCCGCAGGGCAAATTCCGCCCGCTCCACAAATTCAACCCGACCCGTCTGGAATATCTGAAAGAACAGATCTGCAAGCATTTCAACCGTGATCCGCTGGCAGCCAGACCGCTGGAAGGCCTGCGCATTCTGGATATTGGTTGCGGCGGCGGTCTGCTCTGCGAACCGATGGCACGCCTTGGCGCAACAGTTATCGGTGCCGATGCCTCAACCACCAATATTGAAGTCGCCAAAATCCATGCTGCGGAAATGGGCATTGAAATCGATTATCGTGCCACCACAGCAGAATATCTGGCTGATGCCGGTGAACAATTTGATATCGTGCTGAATATGGAAGTGGTGGAGCATGTCTCCGACGTCGATCTGTTCATGTCGGCGACAGCGAAAATGGTCAAGCCGCAAGGGCTGATGTTTGTTGCCACCATCAACCGCACACTCAAAGCATGGGGTCTGGCGATTATCGGCGCAGAATATGTGCTGCGCTGGCTCCCAAAAGGCACCCATCAATATGAAAAACTGGTGCGCCCTGAAGAGCTGGAAAAACCATTGCATGCTGCCGGTCTGACCGTGCTGGAAAAAACCGGCGTGAGCTATAATCCGCTCAATGATACATGGAGCCGCTCACGCGATCTCGACGTGAATTATATGGTTCTGGCACAGCGCCGCTAAATTATGCTTGGAAAAACTGATCCGTTTATACGGATCAGTTATAGAGCATTTCACATTCAAGTTGATACAACTTGAATGGCATGACAATGCGACCACTAAAGAATCTAGAGCGAGCACTGTGATCCAACTTGAACGTAAACCGCTCTAGTCTTCAGCCATTGAACCGGCACGGATCAGTTATAATCCTCAGGCAATACCGGCAGCGGCAGAATTTCCACACCATCCTCAACGAGCGATGTGATTTCTTCCTTCGTTGCCTCACCGTAAATGCCGCGTTCTTCCGTTTCACCATGGTGAATTTTACGCGCTTCCTCGGCAAAACGGTCGCCGACATAATCGGCATTCTCTTTCACCTTGCGGCTGATCTCACGCATCTCATCCAGCAATTTGCGCTGGGCTTCACCCATTGTCGCAGCGATTTTCTCTTTGGTGCGACCGGTGGTGACGGACGGTGCCATCAGCGCCTTACTCACATTAGGTGAGTGACAAACAGGGCATTGCACCAGACCGCGTGCGGTCTGGCTGTCGAAATCCTCATTATTACGAAACCAGCCCTCAAATTCATGGGACTGGTCACAGTGCAGAGAAAACCGCATCATGCCTTGATCGTTTCACCTTCCGCGACAATGGTCTCCAGTTTGAATTCCCGCGCATTTTTCAAATTCGGGATTTTATTGCGGGCAGCAGCACTGTCCGCCACATCAATATCCGCATAGATCACTGCCGGATTATCGTGATCGGCTTCCGCCAGAACCTTGCCCCATGGCGAAACAATAATTGTATGACCATAGGTCTGGCGATTGCCGTTATGCAGGCCGCCCTGCGCAGCAGAAATCAGGAAGGCACCATTTTCAATGGCACGCGCCCGCTGCAAGATATGCCAATGCGCCTCACCGGTCTGACGGGTGAAAGCAGCAGGAGCGGAAATCACATTGGCACCGGCATTGGCCTGCGCCTGAAACAGCTGCGGGAAGCGGATATCATAGCAGATCGCCAGACCGAGTTTCATAAATGGCAGCTCGGCTACCACTGCGCGATCCCCTGCCGAAATCGTATCGGATTCACGCCAGCTCTCACCATTATCCAGATCCACATCAAACATATGGATCTTGTCATATGTGGTGATTTTTGAGCCATCCGGCGCAAAAACAAAAGCACGGTTGGCGATCAGCCCGCTCTCAAGTTTAATCGGTGTGGAACCGATATGGAGATGAATGCCGTGACGCTTTGCCAGAACCGAGGCTTCACGCACCACAGGATCATCCTGCTCCGCATGAAGGCTGGCACGGTAAAGCGCACGGTCATTCTGAATAATGCCGGTATTTTCAGGCGTCTGCACATATTGCGCACCTTGGGCGGCAGCCGCTCCGACCATACGGCTGAGGGCTTCAATATTGGCGGACATATCGCCATCTGAGCGCATCTGCACTGCTGCAACTTTAACCATCGACATTATTCTCCCCTTTATGCCTTATAGATTAGTCTGCTTTACCGGTTTCCAGCAGAGTAACCAGCTTGCCTGCACGATCCAGCGCATGAAGATCGTCACAACCGCCGACATGTACATCACCGATAAAAATCTGCGGAAATGTTGTACCGCCGGAGCGGGTCATCATTTCTTCGCGATATTTCGGATCAACACTCGCATTAAATTCCGTGTAGCCAGGCGCGCGTTCATTCAGCAATTGTTTTGCACGTGCGCAGTAACCACAGCCGTCACGGGTATAAATTTCAACATTCATTTCAAGAGTCTCCAGAGTTTCAACTCTATATAACCATGCCTGCACAATCATCCAAGCATTTGCTGCCGGTTTGTTGTCACGGCTAGAGCATAATTATCTCATCCGGTCAGGCAGTACCCTGCCGAACGTCAGCACATCCACTTCTGCCGCTCCTGCTTTCAACAAGGCACGGCATGCGGCCTTCACCGTTGCACCGGTGGTATAAACATCATCGATCAGCAACACAGTGCGCCCCTGCACGCTGTTTCGCCCTGCCTCCGGCACCTGAAATGCACCTGCCACATTGCGCAATCTCTCAGATTGACTGAGCTCTGCCTGCTGTCGTGTATCCTTGATACGCTGCAAGGCTGCAGCCTCATAATTTTTGCCACTGAGCTTCGCCAAAACCCGCGCCAGTTCTGCTGCCTGATTATAACGGCGCTTCCACAAGCGTTTGCGATGCAGCGGCACCGGAATAAGCACATCACAATCCTCAAGCAATTCATGCCCTGTCCGCTGCATCCAGCGGGCCATCCATGGGGCGAGATCAAGCCGGTCATAATATTTCAGCGAAATACCGGCATGACGTGCCGAGCCATCGTGGCAGGCGACAGAACGCAAGCGCCGGAAAGGCGGCGGATCGGCAATTGCCTCGGCTGAGAGAAAATGCACGCCAAAATCATGGGTAAAGGGCGTGCCCATCACCGGACAAAGCGGCGCTTCCAGAAAGCGCATCTCACTCCAGCAAGCCCCGCATAAAGTACCTGCCTGTGAAACAGGACTGTCGCAGCCCTCGCAAAGTGCCGGAAAAATCCTGTCCGGCAGCGTTTTTAAACAGGTCTGCATATCTTGCAGCAAGCGCTGAAAACCTGTCTCTCTCACAACAGTTTCATGAGAAAGCGGCAATTCCCCCATTGCATTCGCCCCCGATTGAACGCATTTACATCACCATGCCAGATGCACCGGTGTAGTCCAGAGAAATATCGGGATACGAGAAATGCCAGCAACAGAAACCACACCAAACACTATTTTCGACAGCGCATTGCTGCAACAGCGCCTGAAACGGGCGATACAGCGCAATGTAAGTGGTGCGGATTTTCTGCTGGAGCGCACGGTGCAGGATCTGGAAGATCGTCTTTCAACGGTTGAACGTCAGTTTTCCCGCGCTGTGATCGTCAATCCTTATACACCGTCTGCTGCTTTATCTTTGCAGCAATCCGGCAAGGCAGAAGTGATTGAAAGCATTGACTATCAATCAAAAGACAGCACGGAATATCTGCCGCTGGAACCACAAAGTGCTGATCTGATTATCTCGCTGCTGTCGCTGCAATTTACCAATGACACGCCGGGACTGATGATGCAGATCAAACAGGCTTTGAAGCCTGACGGGTTGTTTCTCGGTTGCATGGCGGGTGCTGGCACACTCGGAGAGCTGCGTGAATCGCTGTTGCAGGCCGAGTCTGAACTGACCGGCGGCGTCAGCCCGCGTGTGGCACCTTTTGCCGATGTGCGTGATGGCGGTGCCCTGTTGCAGCGTGCCGGTTTTGCACTGCCAGTAACAGATATTGAGAATGTCACAGTGCGCTATGACAATATGTTTGCGCTGATGGCCGATATCCGTGCCATGGGCATGGCCAATATTCTCACCGGCCGTTCGCGCAAACCGGTTAGCCGTCGTCTGTTCATACGGGCTGCGGAGATTTATGCCGACCGCTTCAGCGATCCTGACGGACGCATCCGCGCAACATTCTCATTCATCTGGATGTCCGGCTGGGCACCGCATGCCTCGCAGCAGCAGCCGTTGAAACCGGGATCGGCCAAGGCTTCACTGGCTGAAGCCCTGCTTGCTACGGAAAAAGAACCGAAAAAGTAACAAGAAAGATCAGCAGTCGCCCTGCTGTGAGCCGTCACGGGCAATCACGCAAACTGCTTCCGGTGAGGATTGCAGCAGGCTTTTGCGCTCAATATAGGCTTTGTCAGTATTGCCGCGCTGAATAGAACCGGTGGACATCATATCCACACCGGCAGGAAACAGCGATTGCGCAGTCTGTTTGTTGGCTTTCTGGCTCAGCACCGGCACGATGACCAGCGTCAAAGCGAGAATTGCGGAACCGAACAGCAAAATGCAACGGACAAAGCCGCTTTTGGCAACAGGCATAAAGCCCGATTTTGTCTCTTCATCATCTTTAAAAAAGTCTGTCAGAAATTCTGACTGATACTGACTGCGATTGCTGCTCATCGTCATACTCCGGCGCGATGATCCCACCATGCGGCATGTCAGTGAATCATCCCTTAACAAAATCGTAAAAACCCGTCTTACGACTAAAAATAACCGGCAATTATCAAGGATGCGCTGGAGGATTACAGGAGATCCATCAGGAAAGGGATCAGCGGCTCATCGGCAGGCGGCATAGGATAGGAGCGCAGGTCTTTTGATTTGACCCATTTCAGCGCCTGCCCTTCCATCGAGCGGGCAATGCCCTCATAACGCCGGCAGATATAAAGCGGCATCAGCAAATGAAATTTATCGTAAGAATAGCTGGCAAAAGTCAGCGGTGCGAGGCAGGCATGTTTGGTGATGATGCCCAGCTCTTCCTGCAATTCGCGGATCAGCGCATCTTCCGGTGTTTCACCGCTTTCAACTTTGCCGCCCGGAAACTCCCAAAGACCGGCCAGATTCTTACCCTCAGGGCGCTGTGCCAGCAAAATACGGCCATCCGTATCAATCAGCGCACAGGCTGCCACCAGCACAATCTTTTTGCCCTCAGTCATCAAATATTACCTATCTGCAATAATAAATATAATCATAGACAGTGGTGAAGCCGAACCCCTGATACAAAGCACGCGCTGCTGCATTCGCGCTTTCCACCTGCAACCAGAAACAATGATCGCCACGGGATAAGGCCTGCGCCATCTCATTCAGAACCAGTGCTTTTGCAAAACCACGCCGTCTGAACGCCTCACCAATACACAAATCCAGCAGACCGGTATAGCCGTTCTCACTCACACAAAGCAGTGTTGCCGCAGGTTCAGCACCGGAAAATCCGGTAATGACATATTTCTGCGGTTTGATTGAACGAAGAACTTCCGCCAGCCCCTCCACCAGCGGCTCAGGGCGGTCGTGAAACACACCGGATATCCGGCTATAGCCAATCTCCTGCCCGTCACGAAACTGCACAAGCCGTAACGGCAGACGCGATTGCGAGGTCTTCAACGCTGCGTTATCACGCAAATCACAGGCCATCACTGATGATGCACCCGTGGCCGTATAGCCGCGCTTTACCAGATAATCGGCCAATGCGGGCGGTGCCAGCGGTGTCAGCCGGAAAACCGGCTGTTTGCCCTGCGCTGTAAACAGCGCTTCACAGGCCTCCACCCGCTGCGCCAGATACGCATCATCAGCCGGGTTCAGCAGATTAACCGAATTGCCGCGCTTTGACGGATAGTAAGGTGTCAGTTGAACAGCCCAGTCCCCGAAATGCGTGACCTGCAAAGCGGGCCATGCATGAAAACCAAGCTCTTCAAACTGACGAATTTCAGACATCACGACCGGTAATCACCGTTAATGGCCACATATTCCTTGGTCAGATCGCAAGTCCAGACCGTGGCTGTGCCCTCGCCCATACCAAGCTCAACCGTGATGAGAATATCCTCACCCTTCATATAGGCAGAAGCCGCAGCTTCCGAATAATCAGGATCGCGTTCACCATCGACCGCCACGCGGATATTACCAAAGCTGATGGCGAGACGATCACGGTCAGCCGGTTCACCCGCCTTACCAACAGCCATCACCACGCGTCCCCAATTGGCATCTTCACCGGCAGCCGCTGTCTTCACCAATGGCGAATTGGCAATTGACAGACCAATGCGCTTGGCAGACACATCAGACACCGCACCTTTCACGGTGATTTCCAGCATTTTGCGTGCGCCTTCACCGTCGCGCACAACCTGCAAAGCCAGATTTTTCAGAAGCTTGCGCAAAGCGCGGTCAAATTCTGCCAGACGGTCATCATCGGATGATGTTACAGCTACCGCGCCGCGTTCCGCGGCTGTGCCGGTTGCAAACAGCATCAGCGTATCAGACGTGGAAGTATCGCTGTCCACAGTCACGGCATTGAAGCTGGAATCCACCGCTTTGGACAACAGGCCCTGCAAGACATCAGAGGCAATCGGTGCATCTGTCACCACAAAAGACAACATGGTCGCCATATCCGGCGCAATCATACCGGCACCTTTGGCGATGCCATTAATCGTCACCGGCACGCCGCCAAGCAGCACAGTTTCCGTTGCCACTTTCGGATAAGTATCGGTGGTCATGATCGCTTTGGCAGCTTCCAGCCAGCCATTATTATCGGCACGCGCATTCATATCACCGAAGAGATGAGAAAATTTACCGGCATCCAGCGGCTCGCCGATCACACCGGTTGAAGCGAGAAAGATTTCATGCGCCTCACAGCCCAGCGCCTCACAGGCAGCTTTGGCTGTGGCTGTCGTTGTTTCACGACCTTTTTTACCGGTAAAGGCATTGGCATTGCCGGAATTTACAATCACAGCTTTGGCAGTACCGTGTTTCAGGCTCTCGCGGCAAAAATCCACCGGCGCAGACGGGCATTTGGAGCGGGTGAAAACACCGGCAACTGAAGCAGGCTTATCAAAAACCATCATCAGCACGTCTGTTCGGTTTTTATATTTAATCCCCGCTTCGGCTGTCGCCATTCGCACACCGGTGATCACCGGCATGGCAGGATAATGTTTTGGTGCAAGCGGAGAAACAGAAGAAGACATGCGTGCCTCAAGAATAAGAGCATTACCGGCAAAACTGAAAATGGTTTTGCGTCAGGGTCATGCGGCTAAATACCAATGAATTTTAACCGAAATAAAACAGCTCGTATCCTGAGTGCCTTTCAGATGCTGTCGGCACATCAAATCACCCGCCATTTCACCTCAGGTTGAGGCCAATAAATGACGGATAGGCATAAAATGCAATCACCTGCCCGAAATAATCAGGGCAGGTGATCATTTTTATCAAAATTCGCCTTAAACTTACCAGATTGGTAATCACATCAAAGCAAAATGTAAGATTATTGAGCGGCTTTCGCAGCTGCATCCTGTGCGTCAGCAGCTTCTTTCATCGCTTTGGCAACAGCTTCGTCTTCATAAGTGATTTTCGAACCGTCACGCAGCTTCTTGACCATTTCGATATATTTTTCACGAATGACGATCGAACGAACCTGATCTTTCACTTCATCAAATGCAGGCGGCTGCTGCTGGCGCTTATCTTCCAGCTTGATGATGTGGTAGCCGAACTGTGACTTCACAGGCTCTTTGGTGTAACTGCCGACTTCCAGTGCAAAGGCAGCTTTTTCGAATTCAGGCACCATCATGCCTTCGCCGAAATAGCCCAGATCACCGCCCTGTGCGGCAGAACCGTCAGTGGAGCTTTCTTTTGCCAGATCTTCAAACTTGGCGCCGCCTTCAAGCTTCTTGATGATTGCTTTGGCTTCGTCTTCAGTTTTTACGAGGATATGACGCGCACGGACTTCGTTCTTCGCAGGCATTGCCGCGATTTCCTTGTCGTAACGGGCACGTACATCTGCATCGCTGATCTTGTCTACGATTGCAGTCTGGAAATATTCATTATGCAGCGCGCGGTCTTTCAGAAACTCGATGCGCTGTTTGAAATCTGCACTGTCGTCGAGTTTTTCAGTTTTCGCGGCAGCGGCCAGAACTTTGATATCAACCAGAGCAGCCAATGCAGCAAGACGGCGCTGATCATCCGGCAAACGGGAGAACTGCGGATCCAGATCGCTCGAAGCCTGATCAACTTCGCCCTGTGTCAGCTTAACGCCGTTTACAGTGGCAAGCACTTTGTTCGGATCGGCTTTTTCAGCCGGTTTTGCTGCAGTTTCAGTCTTTGCAGCGGCATCCTGTGCATAAGCAGAACCTGCAGCAGTGGTCAAAAGCAGACCGGCTGCAAGCTGAATCAGGACTTTACGGGTACGGGTCATCAGTGATTTCTCCTTCGGGGACGAAGTACCGTCCCAAGAATAAGGCAGAATTTTGCTGCTTCGCTCTCATTCGGATAAAGCAGAAAAGTTTTAAGGCGATATGGCAATTTTCTGCACAATATATCTGTATCAGCAGCGATAACCCTCTTCATTATGCATATATAATCGCATCACAGAGGCCTATCACCGGTGCCAAATCATTGACATCGCCGCACTCCCCTCTTATCTGTCCATCGGCTTTGCGTCCAGAGAGCTGCCAGAGAGAAATTACGCGAAATGTCTTTTCGACAGCGTGTTTTCTTGCCATAAGTCTCGCATAAACAAATAAAGCCGATGTCGGAGCGCCGTGCAGGCGACGACACACTTGGCTGAAGATTTAAGAAAGGACCAGCAATGGTCAGCTTTGGCGGTCTCGCCCGTATGATTTTCGGCTCATCCAATGAGCGTCGTATCAAAGGCCTTCGTCCTCGCGCAACAGCGATTACTGCGCTTGAGAAACAATATGAAGCTCTGAGCGATGATCAGTTGAAGGCGAAAACTGATGAGTTCCGCGCTCTGCTCAAAAACGGCAAAACACTGGATGACATTCTTCCGGATGCTTTTGCAACCGTGCGCGAAGCGGCAAAACGCTCCCTCGGCATGCGCCCGTTTGATGTGCAGCTGATCGGCGGCATGGTACTACATGACCGCTCCATCGCGGAAATGCGCACCGGTGAAGGTAAAACCCTGATGGCAACACTGCCGGTTTACCTCAATGCGCTTGAAGGCAAAGGCGTACATGTCGTGACAGTCAACGACTATCTCGCCACCCGTGATGCGCAGACCATGGGCGTGCTTTATAACTTCCTCGGTCTGACTGTCGGCGTGATTGCCCATGGCCTTGATGACGATCAGCGCCGCGAGGCCTATGCCTGCGATATTACCTACGCAACCAATAACGAACTCGGCTTCGATTATCTGCGCGATAACATGAAATATGAGCGCGCCCAAATGGTGCAGCGCGAACATAACTACGCCATCGTCGACGAAGTTGATTCGATTCTGATCGACGAAGCGCGTACTCCACTGATTATTTCCGGCCCGCTGGAAGACCGCTCAGACTTCTATTCGCTGATCGACACCTTTATTCCGCAGTTGCAAGCGGAAGATTACGAAGTGGATGAAAAGCAGAAGACTGCAATTTTCACCGAGGTTGGTACCGAAAAAATCGAGAAGCTGCTGGAAGCCGCAGGCCATCTGAAGGGCGAAAGCCTTTACGATATTGAGAATGTGGCTGTTGTTCACCATCTCAACAATGCCCTGCGCGCCCATAAGCTGTTCCAGCTCGACAAGGACTATATCGTCCGCAATGACGAACTGGTTATCATCGACGAATTTACCGGCCGTATGATGCCGGGCCGCCGTTATTCCGAAGGTCTGCATCAGGCGCTGGAAGCCAAAGAAAAAGTGACGATCCAGCCGGAAAACCAGACACTGGCTTCAATCACCTTCCAGAACTATTTCCGTATGTATAACAAGCTGGCGGGTATGACCGGTACAGCGGCAACGGAAGCGGAAGAATTCGGCAATATTTATGGCCTTGATGTTGCGGTTATCCCAACCAACCTGCCGGTTGCCCGTATCGACTCTGATGATGAAGTTTACCGTACCGTCGATGAAAAATATAAAGCCATCATCCGTGATATTCGTGAATCCCACGAAAAAGGCCAGCCGGTTCTGGTTGGTACAACTTCCATCGAAAAGTCCGAAATTCTGGCTGAACGTCTGAAGAAAGACGGCGTGAAGGATATTCAGGTTCTGAATGCCCGTTATCACGAGCAGGAAGCCTATATTGTTGCACAGGCTGGTGTCCCGGGCGCAATCACCATTGCGACCAATATGGCCGGTCGTGGTACTGATATTCAGCTCGGTGGCAATCTGGAAATGCGCGTGAAGGTGGAACTGGCGGATGTACCTGCCGGTCCTGAGCGCGATGCCAAGATTCAGGAAATCAAAGCGGATATCGCTCAGAAAAAAGAACAGGCACTGGCTGCCGGTGGTCTTTATGTTCTGGCGACAGAGCGTCACGAAAGCCGTCGTATCGACAACCAGCTGCGTGGCCGTTCCGGCCGTCAGGGCGATCCGGGCAAGTCGAAATTCTTCCTGTCCCTGCAGGATGATCTGATGCGCATTTTCGGCTCTGACCGCATGGACAGCATGCTGCAGAAGCTCGGCCTCAAAGAAGACGAAGCCATTGTGCATCCGTGGATTAACAAGGCGCTGGAAAAGGCTCAGAAAAAAGTCGAAGCCCGCAACTTTGAAATCCGTAAAAACCTGCTCAAATATGATGATGTGATGAATGATCAGCGTAAGGTGATTTTTGAGCAGCGTCTGGAAATGATGGATGCAGAAGATCTGACCGAAACGGTCGATGAAATGCGTCATGAAGTGATCGAGGATATGGTACGTGCCCATATTCCTGAAAATGCCTATGCCGAACAGTGGCGTGTGCCGGAACTGAAGGAAGAGGTACTCAAAGTCCTCAATCTCGACCTGCCGGTGGATGCGTGGGCGGCAGAAGAAGGTATTGCTGAAGAGCAGATCGAAGAGCGTATCAAGGAAGCTGCTGACAAAGCTGCAGCTGAGCGTGCAGAGCGCTTCGGCCCGCAGATCATGGCCTATGTGCAGAAATCCGTTATCCTGCAGTCGCTCGACAATCTGTGGCGCGAGCATCTGGTCAATCTTGACCATCTGCGTTCCGTTGTCGGTTTCCGCGGCTATGCCCAGCGCGATCCGCTGAACGAATATAAGACCGAAGGTTTTGAACTGTTTCAGGCCATGCTGTCCAACCTGCGTGAAGTTGTGACATCGCAGCTGATGCGTGTGGAAATCATGCGTGAAGAACCGCAGCCGGAACTACCTGAAATGCATGGTCACCATATTGACGGCACCACCGGTGAAGATGATTTCGGCGAAGGTTCTGAAGGCCCGCGTCTGGCAGACAGCGACCGCTTTGTTGATCCGGCAGACCGTGATCCGGCTGATCCGTCGACATGGGGTCGTGTTGCCCGTAACGAAGCCTGCCCTTGCGGCTCCGGCAAGAAGTTCAAACATTGCCACGGCGCATTCGTTTAAACGATAAGACTACTGAATAAAAACACCGCCTGCTCATCGCAGGCGGTGTTTTCTTTTATGGTAAGCACATAGACTGACTTTTAAACTATTCTGTGCAACAACAGCTGCATATCAAAGTTTTTCCGAGAGACGCATTGCCTGCAAAATTTCAGATCACATCACTGGCTGAAAGATTACTGCCTGCAAAACGGGCAGAACAGTTGCGTCCTTTTTTGCTGCGGGCAGAGGGCTTATTCTCCGGAGAGGATGAGCAGGCTCAGGCCAAACGCTCTTCGCTGATTGCTTTTGCAATTCGTATTGCCGGTGCGGCTCTGGCACTGCTCAGTCAGGTTGTGCTTGCCCGTCTGATGGGCAGTTTTGAATTCGGTATTTATGTCCTTGTCTGGACGGTTACGCTTATTCTCGGCGACCTCGCCTGTTTCGGGTTCCACACCACGATTATCCGCTATGTTCCGCAATATTTGCAGAAAAATCAAACAGATGATGCACGCGGCATTCTGCGTACCGGTCCCGTTTTCGCGCTCATCAGCGCAAGCATCATTACCCTGATTGCAATTGTTCTTCTCAATAGTCTGAGTGCGCAATTTGCGCCCTACTACTGGCCAGCTTTCCTTATCGGCATTCTTTGTATTCCGGCGATTGCGCTCGGCAATATTTATGACGGCACAGCACGCTCACAGGGCTGGATTCTGGCAGCACTCAGCCCCGGCTATATTCTCCGCCCGCTGATGATGCTGCTGATCTTCATCTTGTTGCTACTGACAGGATGGCAGCCGCAGGCCACCACAGCACTTATCGCAGCCTTTTCCGGCACTGCGCTGACCGTCATCAGCCAGCAACTATTCCTGCGCAAACGCATTGCAACAGTTCTGCCAAAAGGTACGGGAACCTATCATTTACGGGAATGGATACGAGTATCCCTGCCGATATTCCTCATTGAAGGTTTCTTCTTCCTGCTCATCAATATTGATGTGCTGATGGTCGGCCGCATGATGGAACCGGACAGTGTAGCGCTGTATTTTGCGGTCACCAAAGTGCTGGCACTGGCACATTTCGTCTATTTTGCCGTCAAATCCAGTGTGGCGCAGCGCTATTCTCAGCTGCTTCATAGCGGCGACAAGCAGGCCTTCAACGATTTCGCCCGTAACTCCGCCCGCTGGACATTCTGGCCGTCTTTATTGCTCGGTATTCTGTTGCTGGCCGCCGGCTGGCCTTTGCTGGCATTGTTCGGCCATGAATTCACCAAAGGCTATCCGCTGCTGTTCATCCTGATTTTCGGGGTAATAGCGCGCGCCAGTGTCGGCCCTTGTGAAAGCCTGCTCTCCATGTCCGGTAATCAGAATATCTGCGCCTTGCTCTATGCGCTGGCACTGATCGTCAATATCGCGCTAAACATTACCCTGATCCCGCTTCTGGGCTTGAGTGGCGCAGCAATTGCCACGGTCTGCGCTATGGCCACAGAAGCAGCCACCCTCTCCTTCGTGGTTTATAAACGTCTGGGTATCACAATGTTTGTGTTTGCCCCTTCAGCCCGCCGTGCCGGAGATTAAATCATGATACAAATCTTGCAGAAAGCTGAAGCTCTTGAGTATCTGAAAAATTTGCAGATCCCGTCTGTTGCAGAAGCAAATATTTTCAATCATCCGGATTTTTTGCGCCCTGCAGTTGAGCATTTCGCATCCGATGATTGCGCAGTGCTCCTTGACGATGATTCTGAAACCGCATTTCTGATGCCCTTTCAGCTTGCCCGCGCCGGACTTGGTTTTAAGAAATCTCTTTGCGGCTGGAGCAATATCTATGCCACGCAAGGCACGCCATTAATCGCTGCACGCACCCTGACACACACTTTGGAAACAGCACTGACTGTATTACAGCAACCGGAGCGCGGATTGCCGGATACGCTCATTCTACCGGATATCAATCTCAATGCCACCTTTGCAACTGCGCTCAAAGATCTGGCAGAGCGCGAGAATCTGCCGCTTCATATCGTGCGACAGGAAGAACGTCCTGTCTTGTGTAATGGAAGTGATGCAGAAACCTATCTGACCAATGCAATCGGCAAAAATCATCGTCGTGAATATCGCCGTCTGTGGCGCAGACTGTCCGAAACCGGCACTCTAGCTTACCACATTATTACAGACATAACGGCGATCAAAGATGCATTCGATGACTTTCTGTCACTGGAAGCTGCAGGCTGGAAAGGCACACGCGGCACGGCCTTTCTGAGCAATCAGGCTGATGCGGATTTTGCCCGTGAAACTGTCCACGCCTTGGCCGAGCGTGATCTGGTACGCATTCACACCCTGACACTTGATGACAGGCTCATTGCCAGCCTTGTGGTCTTTGTGCAGGGGGATCAGGCATGGACGTGGAAAACCGCCTATGACGAAGCTCTGCGCGCCTACTCCCCCGGTGTGTTGCTGATGATTGAAGTATTGAAAAACCATCTGGAAAATCCGGCATTGCGCATCACCGATTCCTGCGCCATTCCCGATCATCCGGTTATGTCGCGCCTGTTTCATGAGCGCGAGAGTTTCGGCACGATCATTCTTGGCCTGAGCGCCCACAGCCAGCAGAACGTGTATAAAATAGCCCGCCAGCTCGACCGCTATGACCGCCTGCGCTCAGCATTACGCCATATCAAATCCCGCCTGCAAAAACGGCTGAAACGCTAAGCGTCAGACTTTACGCGCCTGTACACGCTGCCCGAGCCAGACGCTGAACAGCACAATCGCCATACCGGTGATTTGCAACAAGTTCAGTTGCTGCCCCAGCAGCCCCCAGCCAAGGATCACAGCGGTCAGCGGGCTTAAAAAACCGAGCGATGCAGCGACAGATGATTCCAGCCGTGCCAACCCGCGAAACCACAGAAGATATGTGACAGCCCCGCCGATCAGACCGAGATAAATCAGCCCGAGCCAGTTTGTCAGTGTCAGTACCGGCAAAGCCGGTTCCAGCGACAAAGCTATCGGCACCAACAACAACCCACCGGCCGTCAACTGCCATGCGGTAAAAGTAAGCGGAGAAACCGGCGGCTGCCAGTAGCGGCTCAGAACAGTACCCGCCGCCATCGAAAATGCACCGGCCAGCGCCGCTATGATCCCTGTCTGATCCAGAGCGCTATCAGGCTTCAGCACCAGCAATGCCACACCGACAATGCCTGCCAGAGCTGCGGCAACCGCAACAATGCGCAATCTCGTTCCCAGTACCATACGCGCCAGAAACACGACAATCAGTGGCTGCACAGCCCCCACGGTGGCTGCAACACCACCGGGCAAGCGATAGGCAGCGACAAATAACATTGCCCAGAAGAATGAAAAATTCAGCGCACCAAGGATAAACACACGCAGCCACCAGATACCCTGCGGCAGTTGCCGGACAAGCAGCAAAAGCAACAATCCCGCAGGAAGAGCACGCAGCATCGCGACTGTCATCGGATAACCGGCAGGCAGCATTTGCGTGGTAACAATATAGGTACTGCCCCAGATCGCCGGTGCCAATGCTGTCAGCAGCAAATCCGTGCGTGTCGATGTCATATATTGTCTCCGTAAGTTTTATATGCCGGTACAGCGCACCATAATTACAATTCCTGGAGATGATAATTTCTTGTTTTGCGTTTATATTACCAACCAAAAGTTTTGAATACTTCAATGATAGGCAAGATATGGATCAGCTCAGCGCATTACGCCTCTTCCGCAAAACCGTTGAGCTGGGCAGTTTTGCCGAAACTGCGCGCGCAAGCGGTCTGACTGCAGCAGCGGTCGGAAAAAGCATTGGTGAGCTTGAAGCCCATCTGAAAGTCCGGCTGTTCAACCGCACCACGCGACGCATGAGCCTGACAGAAGCCGGCACGCTCTATTATGAGCAGATTGCCCCGATCATCGAACAACTTGAAGAAGCCGACCGCTCGCTGACCCCGCATAACAATCAGCCATCCGGGCTGTTGCGCGTGACAGCACCGTTGACCATGACAATTGTCAGTCTGTCCCGATTCATACCGGAGTTTTTAGAGCTCTATCCTGAGATCACACTGGAACTGAATCTTGATGACCGGCAGATTGATATTGTCAGGGAGGGTTATGATATCGCCGTCAAAGGCAGCGACAGCTTGAAGAATTCCAGCCTCATAAGCAGACGGCTGTCCACATTGCATCATGTGGTTTGCGCTTCGCCTTCTTATTTCGAAAAGCACGGTAAGCCCAAGGAACCAGCGGATCTGCGCCACCACAACTGTATCCGCTACAGCCTGTCCGGACATGTTCATGAATGGGAATTCCGTAAAGGAGAGCGGACAGAGCGCATACCGGTGACCGGACGCTATATTGTTTCATCCAGCTTTGCGGTACGCGATGCTTTATGCGCCGGTTTCGGCCTCAGCCTGATCCCGCTCAGCTATGTGCAAAATGACCTTGCGGAAGGCAGGCTGGTTACAGCACTGGACGACTGGCAGCAGATGGAAACCGGTATTTACGCCTTTTATCCGTCCCGCCGGTATCTGGCACCCAAGGTGCGGGTCTTTCTGGATTTCTTAAGCGAAAAGCTCGGAAATTCAGAGAAAATCAGTCACGGGTAACCGGAATGCGTCCCCAGCGTTTCTTTGTGAAACAATTGATGTAAAGTCCCCATAAACCGGTTTTACCACGGACAAACACTCGCTTCACTTCACGTTTCAGCCTTTGCATTTTGGCCGGCGGGCAATATTGCGAAGACCGCTCAGGACTCAATGTGCTTTCCAGCCCCGCTTGCATGCAAATTGCAGGACTGACCTGATAAACCGTCATTTGCGGGAAGAAACCACAGGATGGCGTAAAGAGGAGATGATCGATCGGCGAGGCCGCATCATTCATACGGCACAGTAATTTTCTCGCGCAATCACGGGAAACAATATAACCGGCAGCAAGAATATGCTGGCTGCGCAATTGTGCCACTGTATAGTGACCGGCAATTGTCACAACCGGCTTGTCAGTCAGAACTTTTTTGCCCTGAGTTTCAATTTTAATCAGCTCGGCATTATCCGGAATCCAGTCTGTGGATTCAAAAAACTGCCGCGTATCTTTCGACAGGGTTACATCATCTTCAAAAATTGCTGCAAAACGATCTTCACCCTGCGCTATAAGCTCCAGACATTTCCGGTGGCTCAGAAAACAACCGATTTCCGTTCGTGTCAGAGGCTCTTTCCAGGACGGTATACGAATGATGGACGCTAATTCCTGATCACTAAGATTTTTACCGTCCACAGCCGCAACACGCTCAAAAGGAACTGACGCTTTGACAAATTGCGCCTGCATGCGCGCCAAGCGTTCAGGACAACGATCCAGATTAATCAGATAGGCTTTCACTGCAATTTCCGCCCTAGAGAATATTCTCTTTCGGTAAAATATGTCCGCATATCTTTCAAGAGATATTAGGTATATTTTACTCAAGTTTACGGTAAAAAGTGAAAGAAAGTTGCGGCGAAATTTTGTCAGGGAAAAAGTGGTGCGGGTGGTCGGAATCGAACCGACACTCCTTTCGGAACCGGATTTTGAGTCCGGCGCGTCTACCAGTTCCACCACACCCGCACATTCGCAGGCACTTCATACTCAAAGCGCTGCACTGGTGCGCCGAAATATAGTGAGAACCACCTTCCCGTCAACTGCAAATCCTGTTTGTTTCAAATTATTTCAACAAAATTCACCCGCGCAGAAAATTCAGCCTTTGCTCACGGATTGTAAAACCATTCATAACGAATTCCGGCACACATTGCCCTGCGAAGTTTTTCGTTTTACACACAGCATCAAAATTCCGCATGGCTTTGGCCTGCATTATCATTGCTGAGAACCAACAGAGGCCATCATGCTGCGCAAACTCTACGACTGGACCATTTCCCTTGCAGCGCGTAAATCCGCAGCTGCATGGCTGGCCGTCATCGCTTTTCTCGAAAGCTCGGTTTTTCTGATTCCCGCAGATGTCCTGTTCGTACCGATGGGTATCGCCCGCCCGAAAAAAGTCTGGCATTACGCACTGATTGCGACGGTCATGTCCGTGCTCGGTGGTATTCTTGGCTGGTATATCGGTCATTATGCCTATGAAACTGTCGCCAAGCCGGTTCTGCATTTTTACGGCAAGCTCGATACATTCGAAGCCATGCGTGGCAGCACCAGCGCCGATATGATTCTGCTGCTGCTCATCACTTCCGGCCTGTCTCATCTGCCGCCGATGAAAGTTGTAACCATTCTCTCCGGTGCCGCAGGCGTCAATATCTGGCTGTTTATCCTGTCAGCTATTATTACCCGTGGTGCACGGTTCATATTGCTGGCATGGCTGTTGCAGCGCTTTGGCGAACCGATCCGCAACTTCATTGAAAAGCGTCTCGGATTGATCGCGGCCACGGTTGCTGTCATCCTGATTCTGTTATTTATGGTCGTCAAATATCTTCACGCCTAAAAAGCATCAGGCAGCCATGTTTATGCCATAAGGTCATGGCTGAGCTGGGTTTAAACTGATTTTTGCAACAAGGATTTTCCTGTGTCTTCAACCGGTACTGCTCAGACAACCCGTTCGCAACATACGCTTATTTCAGCATTCCTTGCGGTGAGCATGGCCGGTGTCGTGGGCTCCGCACTGGCGTTTCAATATATTGGCGGTTATCTGCCGTGCAAATTATGCCTTGAAGAGCGCATTCCCTATTATATCGGCGTACCGCTGATGCTTCTCAGTGCATTGCTGGCAGCGCTTGGAAAGTCGGAAAAACTGACCCGTCTTTTCCTGCTGATCGCCGGATTGCTGATGACCTATGGCCTGGTTCTTTCGATTTATCATTCGGGTGTGGAATGGAAATTCTGGGCAGGTCCTGCTGATTGCGCAACCGGTGCAGTATCCATCACCACCAGCGCAGGCAATCTGCTTGGTGATCTCAATGCGGTTAAACCGGCCGCCTGCGATGTTGCCGCCGGACGCTTCCTCGGTATTTCCTTTGCCGGATGGAATGGTGTTGCTTCGCTGATCCTCGCAATCATTGCCTTTTACGGCGCATCGCTCAAAACCCGTAAAGCGTGATCTAAAAAACCGGAGCTGTATCTTTACGGCTCCAGTTCCACATCCCAATATAAATAATCCATCCAGCTTTCATGCAAATGGTTCGGCGGAAACCGCCTGCCGTTTTTATGCAGATCAAAAACACTCGGCATATAGGGTTTTTGTCGCGGCCACATTTGCGCTTTGGCAGGCATCATGCCTCCCTTGCGCAAATTACAGGGAGAACAGGCAGCAACCACATTTTCCCAGGTTGTTTCGCCGCCGCTGCATCGCGGTATAACATGATCAAATGTCAGTTCATGATGCGCGCCGCAATACTGGCACTCAAAACGATCCCGCAGAAACAGATTGAATCGTGTAAACGCCGGATAGGTCGGCGGGGCAACATAGGTTTTAAGACTGATAACACTTGGCAGCCGCATGGAAAAAGTCGGAGAGCTGACCTCCGCATCATATTCCGCAACAATATTAACACGCTCAAGAAAAACCGCTTTGATCGCGTCCTGCCACGACCAGAGGGATAAAGGATAATAGCTGAGCGGACGAAAATCCGCGTTCAGAACCAGTGCCGGCAATTTGCCGGCAAATGCGGCAATGTTCAAGAAACACCTCCTTTGTGCATCTTGCAACACTGCGGTTCATGCGATTGCAAAACGCGGCTTCAAAGAGACAGAGCAAACACGCGGCTTACCCTGCTTGCATTCCATTCCGTCTCTGCCAGCTATATTTTTGAGGCGCTTCACTCTTCAATGTACCTGACAGAATGATACGTGAAAAACGAATGCTTTTACCGGTCATAATATGTAAGCAGGACATGTCAGTATTGTGAAGCCAGACTGTTTATCAGTCAATTTCTATTCATGCTGCCGATGGATAATCCTGTAACAAAATCAGCCCTCAGCTTTCAAAATTCCGTGCTTAGATAAGGAATTCAGACCTGACAGCGTAAACAGTGTTTGATTATACGCATTATCGGCTTTGAATATTGTAGACAATTATGTAAACATACATTGACAGCTTTGACAAAACAAAGCCGTAACCGTGCTTGTCCATTGCAGCTCGTTCAGATTAAGCTGCGCAGGACAAGCTGGTTAAAGCATGTCGCAGCTAAATGGATTCATTTAGCGTTCGCGAACATGCGACAATTAAAAGTATCTAGAGCGAGCGCAATGAATTCTATTGAACGCGACACGCTCTAGCATTGAGATCAGACAGGGAGCGAGTGATGAGTGGTCGTATTGAACATGCAGGTCTGCAGGTTGATCAGGAACTGAGCAATTTCCTGATAAGGGAAGTCTTGCCGGAAACCGGCATTACAGCAGATGACTTCTGGAACGGCCTTGCCGGCATGGTCACAGAGTTGGCGCCCCGCAATAAAGCCCTGCTTGCCAAGCGTGATGATATTCAGGCCAAACTCGACACATGGTACAAAGCCAACCGCAATTACGCGATGGCGGATTATCAGACCTATTTGCGCGAAATCGGCTATCTCCTGCCGGAAGGGGAAGATTTTCAGGTCACCACCGCCAATGTAGATAGCGAAATTACCAGCCTTGCCGGCCCGCAGCTTGTTGTACCTGTCATGAATGCCCGCTATGCGCTCAATGCTGCCAATGCGCGCTGGGGTTCGCTCTATGATGCGCTTTACGGCACGGATGCTATCAGCGAAGACGATGGCGCGGAAAAAGGTAAAGCCTATAATCCTGTACGCGGTGCAAAAGTTATTGCATGGGCAAAAGCATTTCTTGATGAAGCCACCCCGCTGAGCGATGGCCGCTGGGATGAAGTTGCCGGTTTCTCTGTCACCAATGGCCAGCTTGTTCTCGCACTTGGCAACAACAAAACAACATCCCTGAAAAATACCCAAGGCTTTGCAGGCTATCAGGGCGATGCATCTGCCCCTTCCCTCGTGCTTCTGAAGAATAACGGACTGCATATCGAAATCCGCTGCGATGCCGCCCATGTCATTGGCAAGACCGATCCGGCACATATCGCTGACATCACATTGGAATCTGCTCTCAGCACCATTCAGGACTGCGAGGATTCCGTTGCAGCAGTTGACGCTGCCGATAAGGTTCTGGCCTACCGCAATATTCTCGGCTTGTTCAAAGGCACTTTGTCGGAGAGCTTTGACAAGAGCGGTAAAACCATTACCCGCAAGCTCAATGCCGACCGTAGCTATACCGCACCAAACGGCTCTGCCCTCACTTTGCCTGGCCGCTCAATCCTGCTGATCCGCAATGTTGGTCATCTGATGACCAATCCGGCCATCCTCGACAGCGAGGGCAATGAAATTCCGGAAGGCATTCTTGATGCAGCTTTCACCGCAGTGATTGCGCTCCACGATATCGGCACGCAGGACGGCAAGCTCAAAGGCACGCATCTCAATTCCCGTACCGGTTCAGTCTATATTGTGAAGCCGAAAATGCACGGGCCGGAAGAAGTGGCCTTTGCCGCAGAAATTTTTGCGCGTGCCGAACAACTGGCAGGTCTTAAGCCGAATACCCTGAAAATGGGTATCATGGATGAAGAACGCCGCATGACGGTGAACCTCAAAGAAGCCATCCGTGCAGCCAAAGAACGGGTTTTCTTCATCAATACCGGCTTCCTCGACCGTACCGGCGATGAAATCCACACCTCTATGGAAGCAGGACCTGTTATCCGCAAAGGCGAAATGAAGCAGGCGGCATGGATTGCAGCTTACGAAAACTGGAATGTGGATACCGGCCTTGCCTGCGGACTGACCGGCCATGCACAGATCGGCAAGGGCATGTGGGCTATGCCGGATCTGATGGCGGCGATGCTGGAGCAGAAGATCGCCCATCCGAAAGCCGGTGCCAATACCGCATGGGTGCCGTCCCCGACAGCAGCAACATTGCATGCCACGCATTATCACAAGATTGATGTGGCAGCGGTGCAGAACCAGCTCAAGTCCCGCACAAAAGCAAAACTTGAAGACATTCTGACCATTCCTGTTGCCCGTGACACCAATTGGGCACCTTCAGATGTGCAGGCAGAAATCGACAATAATGCACAGGGCATTCTTGGTTATGTTGTGCGCTGGATCGATCAGGGCGTTGGCTGTTCCAAAGTGCCGGACATCAACAATGTCGGCCTGATGGAAGACCGTGCAACCTTGCGTATCTCGGCACAGCACATCGCCAACTGGCTGCATCATGGCATTGTCAGCGAAGCACAGGTGATGGAAACCATGAAGCGCATGGCCGCTGTGGTAGACACGCAGAATGCCGGTGATGATGCCTATCAGCCGATGGCTGCGGATTTTGATGGCTCTATCGCTTTTCAGGCGGCCTGTGAGCTGGTCTTTAAAGGCCGTGAGCAGCCAAACGGCTATACCGAGCCGGTTCTCCATGCCCGCCGGTTACAGTTCAAAGCTGCCCAAAAATAAATTCTTGACGCTTTTCACAAGCGGCATAAAAGTGGCGGACAGGAACAATCCTGCCCGCCATTTCTATATGAAAGCCGATCATGCTGACCATACAGCACGCTGACACCACCCACCTGCCCGCAATCCTTGATATTTATAATGATGCGATTGCCAATACGACGGCCGTTTTCATCAGCCAGAAGGTCAATTTGCAAAACCGTGCGGAATGGCTGACATCACGCCAAAACGCGGGTTTTCCGGTATTGGTGCTGACAGAGGGGGACGAACTGCTCGGCTATGCCAGCTACGGCGCTTTCCGTGCTTTTGAATGTTATAAACACACAGCAGAACTCTCGATTTATATTGCCGGTCATGCGCGCGGCAAAGGTGCCGGTGACAGGCTTATGCGTGCCTTGCTGGAACATGCCGCGGGCAACAATATCCATGTTCTGCTTGGTGCGATTGAAGCACAGAATACCGCCTCGCTTCGTCTGCATGAGAAACATGGCTTTACACAAACCGGTCTTCTGCCGCAGGTCGGCCGTAAATTCGACCGCTGGCTTGATCTGGTACTGATGCAACGCATTCTCTGAACACGCACCAACCTGTTCACGCTCTGCAAAATGATCTTGATTTTAGAATTATTCCAATCTATTAAATTTAGAACAATTCTAAAAAGGAACTTCCATGTTCTCCTCCCTTTTTTCGCCGTCACGCCGGTCTTTTGAAAGTCTCTCTGAACAGGAAATGCTGGCACTTGCTATTTCCTCCGAAGAGGATGATGCCCGTATCTATCTCAGCTATGCGGATGGTTTGCGGGAGAGCTATCCGCAATCCGCCAAAATCTTTGAAGCCATGGCCGAGGAAGAGCACAATCATCGTGCACGCCTGATTGAACTGCATCGCCAGCGCTTCGGCGAAATCATTCCGCTGATCCGGCGCGAACATGTGCGTGGCTATTATGAACGCAAGCCCGACTGGCTGGTGCGCCCGCTCGGCATCGATAAAGTACGCAATATGGCGGCACAGATGGAGGAGCAGGCTGCACGTTTTTACGAACAGGCAGCCATGCGTGTTTCCGATGCTGCCACGCGTAAATTGCTTGGTGATCTGGCGCTGGAAGAAAAACATCATGAGCAACGCGCCCATCATCTGGAAGAAAAACTGACGCCGGATAATGTGCAGGATGAAGAACGTGCCGGTGAGCGCAAACAACTGATCCTGACCTATATCCAGCCAGGTCTCGCAGGTCTGATGGATGGTTCGGTCTCCACGCTGGCACCAATTTTTGCCGCGGCCTTTGCCACGCAGGATACATGGCAGACTTTTCTTGTTGGTCTTTCCGCCTCTGTAGGTGCGGGTATTTCCATGGGCTTCACAGAAGCTGCCCATGATGACGGCAAACTTTCAGGCCGTGGCTCGCCGGTCAAGCGTGGCCTTGCCAGCGGCATTATGACCACTGTCGGCGGCCTCGGTCATGCCCTGCCCTATCTGATTACCGACTTCTGGACTGCAACCGGCATCGCGGTATTCGTCGTCTTTGTCGAGCTATGGGCGATTGCTTATATCCAGAACCGTTTCATGGAAACACCGTTCATGCGCGCGGCTTTTCAGGTCGTACTCGGTGGTGCACTGGTGCTCGCAGCCGGTATTCTTATCGGTAATGCCTGATAAAAATTAGCCTGCCACAACAGCAAGCGTTGCGGCAGGTTTCACCACAGACTGCTCGTCCATAAACGGCTCAATGCAGATATGATTGGGCTTGTTAATGGTCACAAAACTATTGCGCGGCACCGCCATCCAGTTTTCAGCAACACCGTCCAGCGGCTCAGAAACAACACATATTCCCGTAGAGGATGCCATTTTGGCGGTGTAAAGCGTTGGTGCATAAGTATCGCTGGCATAGCGCACCGCAAACAGTGAATGACCATCCGAGAATGCTGCTGTCAGACGGATAAAAGGCGGCACTTTTGCACGTTCCGCAGCCTCATAAATTGTCTCGACAGTGCGCGTCAGAGCACGGAGCGGATCATCATCCAGCCCGAAATGCAGCATCAGCAGGAAGAAGAGTTCTGAATCGGTCGAACCCGATTTGTGGCTGTAAAGCGCATCCGGCAGCAGACTTTCCAACGGGCGGCGCAGACGGTCAAAACTGCCGATCTGACCATTATGCATAAAGCTCCAGCGCTGAAACACGAACGGATGGCAATTGGCACGACTGGTTTCACCACCCGTGGAGGCACGTACATGCGCCAGAAACAGGCGCGAATTAATCTGACGCGCAAGACTGCGCAAATTCTGGTCAGACCATGCAGGCAGAAGATCGCGATATAATCCCGGCTCCTCGCGCGTGCCGTACCACGCCACGCCAAAGCCATCGCCATTGGTCGCGGTTTTCGCCTCAGTCGCATGATGGCTTTGCGCGATCAGCGAATGACAAGGCGAAGTGATAATATCTTCAAGATACAGATCAGATCCGAAATACGCAGCCCAGCGGCACATGAAACACACTCTGACAAGTGAGCGAAAGATAGGAACCTGCCGTTATTTATAGCCGGTTACAACAGTGATCTTCCGCCACTATAGTTAACAATTCACTATTCAGCCGCGCGCTTATGCGTTTTGACATAAAGCTTCGCAACAATAGTGCTGGCTGTTTTGTCGAATAAAAATGGCAAAATTGCATGGATCAGAGCTGCAAAAGCGGCCGCAAAAAGCTTGAATGAAAATTTACCCGCAAAAGCCATATGCTCAAAATAGGTTTCGTTGACGGATGCCGGATGTTCCGTAAACAGACGTGAAATTTTGGTTTGCATGAGTTTCCCCGTTATCAATTTTAAAATCAGCAAGATAGGTTTCTGATTTAAAATACTAACACCGCCAAACGCATATTTTGTCTCAAAAAATCCTTGATAATATAAATCTTTGGGACAATTATCCCTATATGGCACATAATATAGACGAAACAGACCGCCGCATCCTTCAGGAATTACAGAAAGATGCCACTCTATCGGTAGACGCGCTTTCTGCCCGTATCCATCTGTCGCGCAATGCATGCTGGCGGCGGCTGAAACGGCTGGAAGATGACGGCATTCTCAAAGGCCGTGTTGCAATCGTGGATGCCGACAAACTCGGCCTTGGCCTCACCGTTTTCATGCTGATCAGAACCAGCAATCATGATCCGAAATGGCTGGAACAATTTCGCGCGGCAGTCACATCGCTGACAGAGGTTGTCGGCGTTTATCGCATGAGCGGGGATCTTGATTATATTATCCGTGCCCGCATTGAAGATATGAAAGCCTATGACCGGCTCTATCAGAAACTCATCACCCGTGTGCCGCTGTCAGATGTCTCTGCGTCCTTCGTAATGGAAGAAATTAAGGACAGCACGGAAATCCCGCTTTTCGGTTACACACCATAAGAAAAGAGCCGCTAATTATTTTTGAAATCAGCATACGGCTCTTTCAAAAAGAGCCTCAATATGTTTAGTGCTCATTTTAAATCATATATTGCTGAAAAGGGTTTATCATGTCTGCCAATTCCCCTTCATCATCCAGCCGCCCGAAGCTCGGAATTGTCCGTCTTGAACATGCTGCAGGCCTTGATCTGCCGGCCTATGAAACATCAGGTTCTGCTGGTGTTGATCTGCGTGCCGCCGTACCGGAAGACCGCCAGATCGTGCTGCTGCCGGGTCGCCGTACACTTGTGCCGACCGGCCTGATTTTTGAACTGGAAGAAGGTTATGAAGCACAAATCCGTCCGCGCTCCGGTCTGGCTTTCAAACATGGCATCACCTGCCTGAACACTCCGGGCACCATCGACAGCGATTACCGCGGTGAAGTCAAAGTCCTGCTGATCAATCTCGGCGACGATGATTTCCGCATTGAACGCGGCATGCGCATTGCGCAGGCGGTGATTTCACCTGTTGTGCAGGTTGAAATAGAAGAACGGTCAGAAGTCGGCGAAACCGAACGCGGTGCCGGTGGTTTTGGCTCAACCGGTCATAAATAAGAGTGCTGTAAAGCTGAAATTGAAAAGCCCCGCATGAGTTTCATGCGGGGCTTTTTTATGCTGTTATATCAATTGAATTTGAATGGCACCTGAAACGGAATCCGTGCAGCTGCCATTGCCGGCGGCGGTGCCGGAACCGGTGAAGCCGCTTTCACAGCTGTTAAAGCAGCCTGATCCACCTGCGGATTGCCCGATGTCCCCGAAATACGGGCAGACAATACATTGCCCCCTGCATCAATCACAAAAGCAATCTGCACAATACCTTTATCGCCGCGTCCAAGCTTGCGCTGTGCTGTGCGCTTCTTGCGCTCAAGATGTGCCTGCACTTTCGATTGCCATTTTGCCGAACTGACACCGGCAGATGCTGAGCTCTGGCGATTGGCATTAGCCGCAACACGGGAAGAATTCTTCGCATTGATCTGCGGAGCGGAAGCGGCCTGTGTCTGCTCAGCTTTCTGAGTTTTCTTGGCTTTTTCTTTAGGTTTCGGCTTTTCTTTAGGCTTTTCCTGCTTTGGTTCTTTCTTTTCAACCTTAGGTTTTTCAACAACCTTCGGCAGAACCACTTCAGGCTTCGGTGCTTCAACGATTTCCGGAACTTCTTCTTCTACCGGCTCCGCTTCAGCTACTTCCTGAGGCTCTTCAACAGGTTCTTCAGGTGTTACTTCTTCAACCTGTTCAACCGGTTTTTCCGGTTCAATTTCAGCTTCATCGGGATTTTGAGAAGCCTCGGCAGAAGGGGCAATGGAATCTTCCTCCACTTCCGGTGCCTGAGGAACCGGATCAAGCTCCATCATAATCGCTGCAGGCGGCTCACCATCCGGCACCATTTCCAGCACCGATGCATGCAGAGCATAAGCACCGGCTGCATGCGCCATCAGCACGGCGGCACCGGCACCCAGCCAGCGCACCATGTCTTTCCAGAGACCGGATGACGGCTCAACAGCGGAACCGTTTTTCATACCCCGAACCGGCGGATGATCGATCGGTAATTCCTTCACGTCTCACTCTCCTGCATTCTGGCCCGAAGTCTGACCCGAGCTTTGAGCTTCAGGCTGACCTGCCGGTGATCCCGCTGCAGGTGCACCGGCTGCATCACCCGCACCAAGCGTTTCCAGACCGACCAGCGCGATTTTGAGATAACCGGCCTCACGCAGCAGGTTCATAACATTCATCAGCTCGCCATAGCCGACAGTCTTGTCTGCACGGAGGAAAATACGCGTGTCTTTATTGCCTGCCGCCAGACGATCCAGTGTCGGCGCCAGCAAATCACGATTAACTGCATCATTACCAAGGCTGAGGCTCAGATCTTCCTTCAGCGTCAGATAAACCGGCTTGTCAGGGCGTGGCTGCGGCGTAGCACTGGCCGCAGGCAGATCAACATTAATATCAACGGTTGCCAGAGGCGCTGCCACCATGAAGATAATCAGAAGCACCAGCATCACGTCGATAAACGGCGTTACGTTGATTTCATGGCTTTCCTGCAGGTCATCACCGGCATCTTCACGCAAACGGCTGCCCATATTCTTTACTCCGCTGCTTTCGTGACCGGAACAGTCTGAGCCGCATTCTGACGGGCTGCCTGTTTCTGCACAATGTCACGGGCTGCACGCATATCCAGATCACGGCTGACAAGACGCTCAACACCGGCGCTCACATCGGCCAGCAGATGGCGGTAGGCGGTCACCGAACGGGCAAACATATTATAAATAATCACTGCCGGAATAGCGGCGACAAGACCGATAGCCGTCGCCAGAAGCGCCTCGGCAATACCCGGCGCCACAACAGCCAGATTGGTGGTCTGCGCTTCGGAAATACCGATAAAGGAATTCATAATCCCCCATACAGTACCGAACAGACCGACAAATGGTGCAACAGAACCGATTGTTGCGAGAATACCGGTGCCTTTGGCAAGACGACGTCCTGCACCGGCTTCAATACGGCTGAGACGGGAAGCAACGCGTTCCTTCAGGCCTTCCCCGCCGACATAGGCAGCAGCAGATGCAGATTGAGTTACTTCTTCCTGTGCCGCACGGACAAGATGCGCACCGGGACCACGGGTTTTATCCAGCGCCTGCACTGCAGAAGCCAGATTGTCCGCATGAGATACTTCTTTCAAGGCACGGCGTGCACGGCTACGGGCACCGGTAATTTCCAGTGTCTTGGCAAGCCAGACTGTCCATGTGGCCAATGATGCAATCGCCAGACCAATCATAACAGCTTTAACAACCCAGTCAGCAGCCATGAACATGCCCCAAGGGGAAAGGTCATGCGGAATCTGCAAGCCGTTATCAGCAGTGCGAACCGGTGCGGCAGCCTGAGACTGACCGGCTTCCGGTGCAATAGTGACGGGCTGACCGGCAGGTTCTGTTTGCGCAGGCGTTACGGCAGACGGCGCGGACTGGGAGGATTGAACTGCCGGATTGACCGGAGCAGGATTTGTTGCTGCCGGAGCAGTTGTGCCTGTGGCTGGCTGCGAGGCAGCAGGCTCACTGGCAGGAGAAGATGTGGCCGGAGCGGATGTCGGTGCCTGTGCCGCGGGCGCTACAGCAGGAGCAGATGGCGCTGCCTGAGGCGCAGATTGTGTTTCCGGAGAGGTTTGCGGGGCAGTCTGCTGTGGCTGCGCTTCCTGTGCCATAACAGGCGCTGAAAGTGTCAGCACATTACCGCCCGCAAGAAAAGCGGAAAGAATGAAAGCTGACAATCCTGTCTTGAATGATATTGCTGCCTTGGACACTGTCTTAACCACCGCGACGACCTCACTGCATTTCATTATCAGGGACAGCCGGCCTGTATTATTTCCAGCCTGTACAGGATAAACCTGCTCCGCATTTATGCGAATGTGCTGCATCAACCAGCAACTGCCTTTTTCGGGTTATGCAATACAACCATCAAACATGACTTCGCAAGTCATGTTTTAAAAAAACCCGTCATTCTGCTGTTATTTGACCGGAAAGCGGAAGTTATTCACCAAAACAAACGGATGTTTTACGAATTTCATCACTGTCGCAAGGATTTCTCACATCCGCAATGCAGCTCCGGTGAGTCGCAGCCCCAGATTATGAGGGCACTATAACGGCAAAACCATAATATGACAATTTGAAACAAGTTTGAGCGCAAACCCGATAATCAGGGAAATATTAATATCCTGACAAGGAACAATCATAAACCTGACGCATTAAAGCCGCATAATGCAGTGCATACCGTAATTGACTGACACCAATATCATCATGCTCCGGAGACAGTAGATGTTGCACAAAGACATGCAAACCATTGAAACTGCCGCCCGTACCGCAATGGCGGGATATTATGAACCGGAACAACAGGAAAACGCGGTCTTACGTACCGGTTTTTATGTGACAGCCGGTTGTATTCTGATTGCAGCTCTCATTCTTATGATTGCCTGACACTCCTGCACCTTCTCACAGGTTTCCAATACAGGCTATGCCCGGCATATGCCTGTCTGTTTTCGCATGAGCTGAATTTGGAAACTGTGGCAATTAACCTTGGCAGCTGAATATCATCCTGACCGGCAACTGCTCTCTGGCGATGAATGCACGGAACCATTACGTTAAAGCCACGTTATATTTCTGAACCCAGACAATATGACTGAGCAGTTTCAAAGAAAATGAAATTGCTCAGTCATTTGAAATTTCAGCTTCCGGAGGCATCCATGGCTCGTGATACCAAAATCGTAAATGACATTCAGGACGACAGCACAGCAGAATTGCAGGCACAGATTGCCCAGCTTAAAGAAGATATTGCATCGATTGCCGCAACACTGACAGAAATGGGCTCACGAAAAATCAATCAGGCCAGACAAGATGCATCCGATGCCTATCAGGATATTTATGAACAGGGCGAAGATGCTCTGAGCTCCCTGAAGGACAGTGCCTGCTCCCTTGAGCAACAGGTCACCGATTATGTTCAGGAACGTCCGGTCACATCAATCGCTCTGGCGGCCGCGTTCGGTTATCTTTTCGCAGCTCTGACACGGCGCTGATATGCTGAAATCGTTCACACCGGTCATTTCAGCCATTATCGGCAGCGAAGTGCAGGCCGCAACGCAGCGTGCCAAGCGCAGTGCCATTCTCTATGCGATTATGGCCGTGGCGCTGCTCACAGGTGCGTTCTTTCTGCTCCTCGCAGTCTTTTTCATTCTCATGATGAAATACGGTCTGATTATCGCAGCTCTGATAATCACAACCGGCTGTGTGCTGCTGGCGATCCTTGCCTATATCGTCAACCGCGTAATGGATAAGGCCGAGAAACGCCGTCTAGAAGAAAAACGCGCTGCGATTGACACCAATGCAGCGCTCACAGCAGCAGCGGTTGCCGCCGTGCCGACCTTGCTCAAGAAACCGCTTTTAACTTTAGCAGTACCGCTTGCAGGACTGATTGCAGTGACATTGTTGTCGCGGGACAAAAAATCCGGCAATAAAAAGCAGGATCAGGGCGGATAAGTTCCGCCCCCTCTCCCTCCGCAGTTTTAGGGCCGCAATGTTCGGGTCAAGGAGTTCAGTCCGCAAAGCCAAACCCTAAGGAGACCATTAATGACCAGTTCAACAAAAGCACAGCTTAATAAGATCCTCGCAGATATGTCCCTCACCAATCTGGATAAATCTGCTGCTATTCTGAAACTTCAGGAAGATGCGCGCGATCTTCAGCGCGCCGCAACAGAAGGCGGCATGGATCCTGATGACGGGCTGAACAAGGATCTGCGGGAAATTGAACTTGCACTGGAAACACTCGGCGTCAGTTCGGATGAGACCGGCGCAGCAACGCTTTAGAGCTTTTCTGCCAGAGCATGTCGCGGAAAAATGGGCACCGGTTTTCCGATAACAACATGCGCGACACAAGGAGACAGAGCGAGCGCAGTGGATACAATTAAACGCGTCACGCTCTGATTGCTCCGGCTATAAACAACACCGCACAAAGCGATTTGTGCGGTGTTTTCATGCGCTCGCCAATTCTGACCAGTCAGTTCTCACTCTGCGGCACCAGCACACGCAATGCTGCCGGATGAATACGGATATCCAGCTCGGCCGGTAAGGGCAGCAATTCTCTGTCAACAGACATGTACTGATGCGCTTTATGATTGAGGATTTTCAACTGAACTGAGCGGGCATGGTCTTCCTCAATTGCCAGATTACTGCGCCACTGTCCGCGCGCAATATCCCAGAACAGCTTAAGCATACCACTGACGGGAAGAGGCTTTGCCAGATAAAAGCCGAGATGTCCTGTCTGCACATCCGGTGCTACGGGCAGCACGCTGTCTCCGTAAGGATTGTTCGACACGGCAAGAGCAGAATACACCCCTTTGACTGCACGCCCGTCAATATCCGCAATCGCCTTCACACGCGGCACATGGGTAATCAGCTGCCCCATAGCACGGAAATTTGCCAGAATTTTCCCCACCCGTGAAGCATAGCTGTATTTTTCACGATATCTGACCAGCATCGGATGCAGGCCTATTGCCACCTGATGCACAAAGGACTGGCCGTTACAGGTGCCGATATCAACATTTTCAGCACCGGCCTTTGCCAGTGCGTGAATGGCCTCGGTAACATTTCGCGGAATATTCAGTGAGCGGGCAAAGAGGTTCATCGTACCGGCTGGCAACACGCCCAAAATTTTATCATTCTGCCAGGCCAATGCAGCTGCCGCAGAAATCGTGCCGTCACCGCCACCAGCCAGCAGCACATCATAATCATGATTTTGTGCGGCTTTTTCCAAAGCGGCAAGAATATCATCACCATCCGTCAATACACAGGACAGTTCATGTCCCTCGGCAGCAAAAGCAGCACATGCGTCGTCAATAAACGCATCAATATCCATCGTCCGCAAAGTGCCGCTTTGACTGTTGAGAACAGCAATAATCTTCAAATAAATCTCCGCTCCGGATGACAGCTAATCATTCGGTCATACTCTGATGATCGCAAAAACCGTTTAGAAAGAGCGCATCGTCACTTGGGACGACGTATCATCGGGGCCGTAATCAGAATTACCTTTAACATCGAGCAATTCCTGCAGCCTGACACGCGCACGGCTGACACGGCTCTTGATTGTACCGACAGCACATTCACAGATTTCCGCAGCTTCTTCATAGGAAAAGCCGGAAGCGCCGATCAGAATAATGGCTTCACGCTGATCATCCGGCAATTCGTTCAGAGCCTTGCGAAAATCCTGCAAATCCAGCGATCCGTATTGTGACGGATGAACGGCCAGCCGCTCCGTATACAGCCCGTCCGTATCCTGTATCTCACGGCCGCGCTTACGCATCTGGCTGTAAAATTCATTACGCAAAATCGTAAACAGCCAGGCTTTGATATTGGTGCCCATTTCGAAACTGTCGCGCTTGCCCCACGCTTTCATAATCGTATCCTGCACCAGATCATCAGCCTTATCCTGCTGACCTGATAAAGATACTGCGAAAGCCCGCAAACCCGGCAGGGCCGCAAGCATCAGCCGCTTGAATTCGTCTCTCTCCTCCGCCATTCCTGTCAATTCCTTGAATGAGAAGCAGATTTACGTTCAGCCTGATCCAGTTTCTCTAAAAGATCAAGAAAACGGTCAGGAATCGTTTCATCCTGAATACTGGAATAAAGAGCACGCAATTTGGAACCGATCTCGGAATTGGGTCCCAGTTCATCGCCTTTATTCAAACTGCCTGCCTGCGAGCTGCCTTGCGCGGAAAAATCGCGCGAAAATGAGGTCATAGCGTTGTCTTGATCCTGAAGCGGTTTCTTAGTGTTGGTCATCTCAGTCGTATTCCGGTTA
>WPCJ01142445.1_pt1 | contig 48024 bp, 43 predicted proteins | sample 5399831 | NCBI WGS metagenome assembly WPCJ01 (sample SAMN12869470, study PRJNA574797) | sludge metagenome | isolation source: wastewater treatment of pH10 | place: China:Beijing | collected 2019-05-20
GATGATGCGATACGGTGGTGTTTCTTACAATGTAACAACGTTCGGGTAGATACGCATCGCGATAACCGTGTGATGCAGCGGATACTCAAAAAACTGGGATTTAGCTACTGCGGTATCATCTATGTCTCCAATGGAACAGAACGGCTTGCTTATCAGAGAACAGATATGTTGAATGAGATTGATGGAGATTGAATGGGATGGAGGAGATAAACCTTGATATAGGTATTGACTATAGTAACGACCCTTTTTATACTGAAACATGGTTTTTAGTTCTGATTGCGCTATTACTCCTGTTTTTTCTGGTACTGCTTATCCGGGCCGGAAAGAGGAGCCGGAGAAGGCGGAAGGCTGAAAAGGCATTGAAAAAAGCGCTCAAGGAGTCAGCGGAATTTCAGAAAGAAGCTTCAAATGAGACAAATGAATCCGGGAGGCCGGAGAACGCCGCTCAGTAAAGAACCAGTCCCATCACACCGGAGAGGAAAATAAGCAGGATCGGATCTACCTTTTTGATGGATGCCGCCAATACCACTCCAAAAATGATCCAGCTTTTATAATCAATAAAATTGTAGGGAGTAATCAGTATAAGTGCTGCGGAAGCAATCAGCCCGATAATAGCCGGTTTCAGAATCGAGAGGGCCGACTGCAACCATGGGTTATTCTTGAGCCGGAAGAAAAAGGCGGTGACAAGTGTCATCAGGATAAGAGAGGGCAGACTTACCGCAAAGGTACAGATTGCCGAGCCGATCACTCCGTAACCCGACGCAAACCCCATCTCCGTAACGGCCGAATAACCTATATAAGTGGCTGAATTGAAGGCTATAGGCCCCGGCGTGGTCTGTGAGATAGCCACAATATCGGTGAAGTCGCTTACCGACATCCATTGATGCGTATCGACGATCTCGTGCTGTATAAGAGGCAGCATGGCATACCCTCCTCCAAAACCGAACAGGCCGATCTTAAAGAATGCTACAAACAATGCCGGATAGAGGTCCAATAGTTCCATATTACTTATTTATTTTCGTTCTCAAATAAATAAAATGGGAAATTCCTAAAAGGATAGCTGTGAGTACAATATACATGGGGGAGACGTTTAGCTGCCAGACTGCAAGTGCTACAGCAACAGGAATCCATAGGTTCTTCCATCTCACCCCGGCCGATTTGCCCAGACTCAACAGGGGTGCGACAATCAGTGCTACCACTGCGGGACGGATACCTTTGAATATGCGCTCTACTACCTCGTTGTCCTTGAACTGGGTGAACACCATGGCGATAAGCAGGATCACGATAAAGGAGGGTAAAATAACGCCCGCTGCAGAAAAGAGGCTGCCTTTAAATCCACGCCGTTTATTTCCCACGAACAAGGCTGTATTGAGTGCGATGGGACCGGGCATGGACTGGGCAATAGCAAGCATATCTATAAATTCGTCATCTTGTATCCATCTCTTTTTGTTGACTACCTCGTTGCGGATAAGGGGAATCATGGCGTAACCACCACCAAAAGTGAAGGCGCCGATCTTAAAGAAGACAAGGAAAAGTTCCCAATATTGTTTTATTGTACCCATCTTGATAATGTGCCAATTTTACTCAATTGACAATGGATAATTGAAAGTTGACAATGAAATCTTGAATTTTGAATTCTCGAATCATCTCCCATATAAAGTGAAAAGCAGATTGCAATCAGAGAAGATCTTCTTGCTAATCTGCTTTTTATAAAAAGCCGCACCGGTGGAATAAGACGAAACTCCTTATGACAGGATTTGAGTGTCCCGGCATCTTTGTAATCCGCTGTCCCGATAAATCGGAATCCCGGAGGATGCGGCCCGCCATTGATGCCAAAAACGAGTCTCGGTTCATAAAATGTAATTGATGAGTTTCCCAATCGACCAATGCGGCAATGACTCATTCAATTTGTATTTTCAAAGATAGGGGCTAAAAATGAAACTTCCAAATTATTTATGTTATTTTTCACCCTTTTTCGTCTGTTTATCCGCAATAGCGCTTATTCTCAATGAGATCAGGACTCAGCTGAAAATTTGCGGATATCTTCATCCGAAACCTCATGATTGCTCAGGTCGCCCGCCAGATATTGGTCGTAAGCGGCCATATCTACCAGGCCGTGTCCAGAGAGATTGAACAGGATAACCTTTTCTTTTCCCTCTTCTTTGGCCTGTAATGCTTCCCGGACGGCTACCGCAATAGCATGGGTCGATTCCGGGGCAGGGATGATACCTTCGGTACGGGCAAAGAGTATACCTGCTTCAAACGTCTCCAACTGTTTGATGCTTACCGCCTCAATCAATTTATCTTTCAGCAGTTGGCTCACAATACTGCCGGCTCCGTGATAACGCAATCCTCCGGCGTGGATATTGGCCGGGGCGAACTTGTGTCCCAGTGTGTACATCGGGATCAGCGGTGTATAGCCGGTCTCGTCACCAAAATCGTAACGGAACTCCCCTCGCGTCAGCTTGGGACAGGATGCCGGCTCGGCGGCGATAAACCTTGTGTTGGTTTTCCCGGCAATATTGTGACGCAGAAACGGAAAGCTGATACCGGAGAAGTTGGAACCACCGCCAAAACAGCCGATTACCACGTCGGGATACTCCTCGGCCATGGCCATCTGTTTCTCTGCTTCCAGGCCGATAATCGTCTGGTGCAGTGCTACATGGTTGAGCACACTGCCCAGTGTGTATTTGCAGTTGGGAGTCTGCATGGCCAATTCAATGGCTTCGGAGATAGCTGTTCCCAAACTGCCTTGATAATTGGGATGCTCGGTGATGATTTTACGTCCTGCTTTGGTCGACATACTGGGGGAAGGGATCACCTGGGCTCCCCAGGTCTGCATCAGCGAGCGACGGTAGGGTTTCTGCTCATAGCTGATCTTCACCATATAGACCGCCAGTTCCAGGTCGAATGCCTTTGCGGCAAATGCCAGTGCAGTACCCCATTGCCCTGCACCGGTCTCGGTAGTGATGTTGGTTATTCCTTCTATCTTATTATAGTAGGCCTGAGGCAGTGCCGAATTGAGTTTGTGTGAACCTACCGGGCTTACACTTTCGTTTTTGAAGTAGATATGTGCCGGTGTGCCGAGTGCTTTTTCCAAGCCGGTAGCGCGTACCAGCGGGCTGGGGCGGTAAATTTTGTATTTCTCTCTAACCTCCTCGGGGATATCGATCCAGGCATCGGTCTGGTTCATCTCCTGACGCGACAACTCTTGGGCAAAAAGAGGATAAAGATCTTCCGCTTTCAATGGTTCTTTCGTCTGCGGGTTGATCATGGGTTGAGGTTTGTTTTTCATTTCAGCCGTCACATTATACCACTGGGTAGGTATCTCTGCTTCGGGGAGAATGAATTTCTTTCTTTTTTCCATCATTTCTATATTTTGTTTAGGTTTAATTTTCTGTTTGTTTCTCCCTGTAAAACCGCTTTACAGGGTAGTTGCCCGGATTTACATTGCCGGGGTGAGGTGATGTTTTTTATTCTATCCTTGTGAGGTTGTTGGTTTGGATATTTTCCTCCACGATCGCGTCTATTACCGCTACCGCCACCATATTGACGATATCACGTACCGATGTTTCCACATCGAGGATGTGCACCGGTTTGTTCAATCCCATCTGGATGGGGCCGATAATGTCGCTTGTCCCCGTTTCCCTCAATAGTTTGTACGCCGAATTGGCCGAACTGAGGTTAGGAAATACCAGAGTATTCACCTCTTTGCCCTGCAGGCGGGTGAACGGATATTTCTTGTCGCGTAACTCTTTGTTGAGTGCATAGTTGACCTGCATTTCACCATCGACTACCAGGTCCGGGTATCTTTCGTGCAGCGTCTCCACCACCTTGTGCACGCTGGCGGGACTACCCACCGAGTCTGCCCCGAAATTGGAATAGGAAATCATGGCGATCACCGGGTCATGCGCGAAGAACTTGACGGTAGCGTTGGCCAGCCGGGCAATATCTATCAACGCTTCGGTGTCGGGGTGGCGGTTGAAAAGCGTATCCGCAAGGAAGAGCACACCTTTCTTGGTATTGACGATATGCATGGCTCCGATATGGTTCAACCCGTCGCGGATGCCGATCACCTCCTTGGCAATAGAGGTAGTATCGGCATATTTGCTGAATACACCCGTGATCATGGCATCGGCATCGCCGGTCTCCACCATCATCATGCCGAAATAGTTCCGTTCGAACATCTTTTCTGCTGCCTCATCGAAGGTCATACCCTGCCGTTTCCGCTTTTGCGCAAGGATTTCCGCATAGCGCAAACGCCGCTCTTCTTCACGGTCGTGCCGCAGGTTCACAATCTCGATCCCTTCGAGGCTGATCTGGTTTTCTTTCGCCATTTTGGAGATCTTTTCTTCATTCCCCAGCAAAACAGGTTTGCAGAGACCTTCGGCATATGCCGTTTCAGCTGCTTTCAACATATTCAGGTGGTTAGTCTCTGAGAAGACTACCCGCTTGGGGTTCTGGCGTGCCATCTCGAACAGGCGGCGGATCATCTTGTTGTCCAATCCCATCAGGTCACGTAGCTTATGGTCATATTGTTCCCAGTCGGTGATCGGCTTGCGGGCTACTCCCGATTCCATAGCTGCTTTTGCTACTGCCGGGGCTACCGTCGTCAGTAATCTTGGATCCAATGGTTTGGGAATGATATAGTCTCTTCCGAAGCTTAGTTTTTTGATGCTATAGGCTGCATTTACCACGTCGGGTACCGCTTTTTTTGTAAGTTCAGCCAGTGCATACACTGTGGCGACTTTCATCCCTTCGTTGATACAGGTTGCCTGCACATCGAGCGCTCCTCGGAAAATATAGGGGAATCCCAGTACATTATTGATCTGGTTGGGATAATCGGAACGACCCGTAGCGAAGATAATATCCTCTCTCGATGCCATGGCCAGTTCATAGGAGATCTCCGGATTGGGGTTGGCCAACGCAAATACGATCGGGTCGGAGCTCATCGACCGGAGCATTTCGGGAGTAAGCACATCAGCCACCGAAAGTCCGAGGAACATATCGGCATCTTTTACCGCTTCTTCCAACGTAGAGATATTGCGGGTAGTGGCAAACGGTTTTTTGCGGTCGTTGAGGTCGGTCCTCGAAGTGTTGATTACCCCTTTTGAATCGAGCATCACAATATTTTCCGGTTTTGCACCCAGAGCGATGTACAACTGCGTACAAGAGTTGGCAGCGGCTCCTGCACCGTTTACCACGATACGGATATCTTCAATCTTCTTACCGTTCAATTCCAGTGCATTTAAGAGACCGCAGGCGGAGATGATCGCCGTTCCGTGTTGGTCGTCATGCATAATGGGTATATCCAGTTCCTTTTTCAGGCGTTCTTCGATCTCGAAGCATTCCGGCGCTTTGATATCCTCCAGGTTGATACCTCCGAAAGTGGGGGAGATAGCCTTCACCACTTCGATGAATTTTTCAGGATCTCTCTCGTTCACCTCGATATCGAACACATCGATCCCGGCGAATATTTTGAAGAGTAACCCTTTTCCTTCCATCACGGGTTTGCCGGCTATTGCTCCGATATTACCCAGACCCAGTACGGCTGTACCGTTGGAGATCACCGCCACTAAATTACCTTTCGACGTGTAATCATAGGCTGTCTGGGGATCTTTTTCGATCTCCAGGCAGGGCTCTGCCACACCGGGAGAGTAGGCGAGTGAGAGATCACGTTGTGAACTGTGGGGTTTAGTTGGGACGACTTCTATTTTTCCGGGACGCCCTTGCGAATGATAGGCAAGTGCATCATCTCGTAGTTTACTGTTTGCCATTTTGATTGTTATTGTGGGGTAAAAATGTAAAATCACACAAAATTATAAAATATTCATGACAGATTATAATTTTTAGGGCACTTAGGTCACAATTTAAAATGTTTATCAGGCAATATGCTGATAAATACATCAGTCCTCCTGTGAAGGTCATTGGGTAAGGCAGGTCTCCTTTACCGGTAAATTGATCCCGTTTTGACCGGAAATAATCATGCATTTGTCGGGAAAAAACAGTATATTCATCGATTTTCTATTTTATTTCAACTCTTTCTGTGTTTATCTTTGTTGAAATTAATTCTAAAATTAAATTTAAAATGTATGCAGACAAATTCTTGTACATCACTTCACGGTACGAAGACTAGAGGTTTACTTTTCGGACTTTTGTTGGTCGTGGCGGGGTTTCTGTTCCTTTCGTTTAACTTCGGATGGATTGATCCCGCCCTGAGGCCGGTCATCTTTTCGTGGCCCATGGTCTTTATTGTGATCGGTATTGTAAGTTTCTCCAGAGATAACTATATCGTTTCACTCTTCTGGTTGATACTGGGTAGTTTCTTCTTGCTTCCCCGTATTGCGGTATTGTATCCGGGTAGTATTCAGGGTGTGGACAGTGATTTTACGTACACTTACTGGCCACTGCTGCTTATCCTGTTTGGTATCGGATTCATACTGAAAGTGATATTGGAAAAACGTAGAAGGAGGGAGAGAGAGTATCACTATTCTGCTGATACGGTGCATCCCGGCTATACCTCTGACACTATTGGTTCTGCCGGTACCGTTGGTTCCACTGAAACCATTGGTTCCACCGAAAGGAGCGGAGGGTGTATAGATAGGGAGGTTTTTTTCGGGGGATCGGAGAGTATTTTTCTGGATCCGGTTTTTCACGGAGGCAGGATCAGTACCGTATTTGGTGGTGTGGTACTCGACTTACGTAGGACGCAACTACCGGAAGGAACGACTTATCTCGACGTAGAGGCCATTTTTGGTGGTGTGGAACTTCGTATTCCGGAAGATTGGCTGGTAGAGGCCAAATTCCAGACAGTATTTGGAGGTTTGCAGGATAAACGGTTGGTCTCATCCCCCGACAATTCCAGAAAACTGATTATCCAGGGAGATTTGATATTTGGAGGATGTGAAATCCGTTGAAAACGTAGTCCGGAATGAAATTCTCATTTACCTACATTCCTTTCCGGTGGCTGTTCACCTTGCTGTTGTGCTTCATATATATGGTGTTGCAAGTAGTGGCCTTTCGCCCTATCGTCTCTTTTCCATTTCCGCTTTTATTACTGAAAAGTGCTATCGATGCACTCATATTGGGCGGGATGGGAGCATTACTGGCCATAGCTATTCCATCCTCCAATTATGTGAAGCTCGATACCGTACAGCGATTTGTCAATTTCTTTGCATTGGGGCTGGTGGTAGTGTTGGTATGGGGAGCGTTATTCTTTCTATCTTCCCGGATTGTTTTCGGCAGTACAAGCTTTGCAGAGATACAATCATTGCTACCCTTGGCGCTTTTCATTGGAATATTGGTTTATGTGGCATATATACAGGTGATGTTGCGCTGTATGGTCTCCACAGAGAAGGAGAATAATATGGAGGAGGATAATATTCAGGATTCAGGGCTGACGGAGATCCAAAATGGGAAAGAGCAGGAAGAAACTGAGATACTGGAGCGTGTGGCGGTAAAAGTCGGGCAGAAAATCCATGTGATCTTTGTACCTGATATTATTTATATCCGTTCCGATGGCGATTATGTACAGATAGTCACTGATCAGAATAGATTTCTCAAGGAAGAGACTATGAAGTATTTCGAGGCCGGCCTGCCTTCGTCGCAGTTTGTGAGGGTACACCGCTCCTACATCGTGAATGTGGAAAAGATACTTCGCATTGAGATGTATAAAAAACAGAATCAGATGCTTACTCTTAAGAACGGAGACAAGATCAGGGCCAGCGTTGCGGGTTACAAGGCGTTGCGGACCGTGCTGAACCTCTGAACGTAACAAAGTCTTAATGTAAAGTATGTTAAAACTAAGAAAACCGATTTGAGTTTTTGAGTTTTCTGTTTTACCTTTGCACCGCTTTTTTCAAATATAAAAATGGAATTAAGGGAACGAATTATAGAAAAAGCGGGCGATCTGTTCCGGAAATACGGTATAAAGAATGTGTCGATGGATGAGATAGCATCCTCGATGGGTATCTCCAAGCGTACTTTGTATGAGAATTTCAAGGACAAGGAAGATATCCTGTTATCAATACTTCATTGGTTTAGTGAGAAAAGAAAAGAGGCATTTAGTTCTCTTCTTGCTGAATGCAACAATGTAGTAGAGGTTTTTATCAAACTCATTGAGGATTATGAGAATGTGCCTGACTGTAGTGCAAAATTTTTCGAGGATATCCAAAAATACTATCCCCGTGCCGCCAATCTGATAAAAAGGTATGTCGAGATTAGTAATATTCATCTGAGTACTTTTCTACATCAGGGCATTGAAGAAGGATATATCCGTGAGGATCTGAATGTGAATGTAGCAGCCTTTCTGGTGGAAGAAAGTACCTACACTTATATCCGTGCCTCCTATCTCGAAAAGCCTCCTTTTTCGTTTAATGAACTTTTCTACACAATGATGATTAATTTTGTGCGGGGAATCATGACGGGTAAAGGAATTGAAATCATAGACGCTTACTTGGAACAACAAAGAATTAATAATTAAAACGTTTTCATTCACTGAAATAAGGCAATGTCAATATTTGGTATGAGAGGGGAAATGTGTCTGCTTTGCCGGATGTAATGAGTGAAAGCTACTAAATTAATTAGGACAGACAATGAATTTACGAAGTATAATACTATTATTACTGATACTGCCGGGTCTTGCCGGTTTATCGACGGCAACAGCACAGCAAACCGATAGTTTGCAGATCGATTTGGACCGTGCATTGGAAATCGCTTTGAGTGAGAATCCCACGGTGAAGGTTGCCGATATGGAGATCACCAAGAAGCAGTATGCGAGGAAGTCGGCTTACGGGGCCCTTATGCCTCAGATGGATCTGATCGGGCAATACCAGCGCGCTATCAAAAGACAGACGGTCTACTTTGACGAAGGTTTCGGCATGGGAGGCGGAGATATTGACCCCGGGGATTATACCGAAGAAGAATTACAGATACTGCAGGTATTGCAAAAAGTGATGATGCCTGGCGGCGGTACTGATAGTGGTGAAGGGATCCAAATGGGGCGTTTTAACGTTTGGTCAGCCGGACTGAATGTGAGTCTGCCATTGGTAGTTCCTTCGCTATGGAAAAATATCCAGATGACCGAGGTGGATATCCAACTCGCTATGGAGCAGGCCCGTGCGTCGCGTATCAACCTGATGAACCAAGTAAAGAAATCATTTTTCAGCCTGTTGCTGGCGCAGGATAGCCACGACGTTTTCAGGAAAACTTACGAGACCGATTCCATCAACCTCGAGAATATCCGTAACCGGTATAATCAGGGAGTGGTGGCCGAGTATGATGTGATCACCGCCGACGTGCGGCTCAAAAGCCTTATACCCAGTATCCTTCAGTCGGAGAATATGATGAAGATCGCTGAATTGCAACTGAAGATGCTGATGGGGATCGATGGCGACATACCGCTGAAAGTGGTGGGTTCTTTGGATGATTATGAGAAGAGCATGTTCGATGCCATCATTCCGGCGGATACTTCGCTTATCAACAATAGTGATATCAAGCAGTTCGACCTGCAGGCCGAACAGGCACAAAAAGCCTATGAGTTGCAGAAACTGCAGTATGCTCCTTCACTGGTGACCTCTTTCAACTGGACCTACATGAGTCAGAACAATGACTTCAAGTTCAATACTTATCGTTGGGATCCCTATTCCATGCTGGGCTTCACGCTCCAGATACCTCTCTTTAGCGGCGGACAACGTTACCATAATGTGAAACAGGCACAGATACAGCTATGGCAACTCGATGAACAACGCAAGGATGTGGAAAGGGGGCTCAAGTTGTCGATCAGGAACAATTACGACCTTATCCACAAAAATATTGAACAGGTGGTAGCTACGCAATCATCCGTGGAACAAGCCCGCAAGGGCCATGAGATTACCCTGAAGCGGTACGAGACGGGAATGGGTACTATCGTGGATGTCAACGCGGCGGCATTGGCCGTGCTGAACGCCGAACTGCAGTACAGGAACGCCATCTACGACTATCTCTCGGCTAAAGCCGATCTGGAGAAAGTGCTGGGGTATGATATTACGCCGGTAAATATAGAATAAAGATTTAAGATTCAAAATTTAATATTCGAATGGCAAATCAACGTAGTCAAATCTGAAATCTTGAATTTTGAATTTTAAATGTGGAACCCAATTTAAAAATAAAATATATAAATAATTATATGAAACGATACAGTTTATTGAGAATAACTCCTTTACTGGCAGTTGCACTGCTTGCTTCCTGCGGAGGAGGAGACCGTACCGGGAACGCTGAAAGCGAAGCTATCCAGAAGACAAAGGTACGTGTGGAAGAGGTTCAATTGGTACCGGTGGATCAGATATCGACCTTTACCGCTACGGTAGAGGCTGATCAGGTAAATAATATTGCTCCCGCCATGGGAGGCCGCATTCGTGAAATCAGGGTGGATGTTGGTTCGCAAGTCCGTCGCGGACAGGCGTTGGTAACCATGGATAAGGCAAATCTTTCACAACAACAGACACAGGTAGCCACGTTGAAAAGGGACTATGAACGCTATAAAGAGCTGTATGAAGTAGGTGGTATTTCCAAACAGCAACTCGACCAGGCAAAGACCCAACTCGATGTGGCGGAGTATGCCCTGAATAATCTGGATGAGAATACTACGCTGACCAGTCCCGTAAACGGAGTGGTGACTGCCCGTAATTACGATCCGGGAGATGTAGCCGGACAGTTCCCCATCCTTACTATCGAAAGTATCAATCCCGTAAAGGTAAAGGTCAATGTCTCGGAGTCTTATTATAGCCGGGTGGTAAAGGGAATGCCGGTAGAAGTACAGGTAGATGCCCTGGGAGGAGAAGTGTTCCAGGGAAGCGTATCGTTGATACATCCCACGCTCGACCCCGTTTCGCACACTTTTACAGTAGAGATATCGGTGCCTAACGGCGACCAGCGGTTACGTCCCGGTATGTTTGCCCGTGTGAAGATGAACTTCGGTACCAATGAACGCCCGTTGCTTTCCGACAGGGCAGTATTGAAGCAGGTAGGTTCCAATGACCGTTATGTGTTCGTGGAAAAAGATGGAAAAGCAATCTACACTTTGGTACAACTGGGAGTCCGTATCAACGATAAATATGAGATCGTTTCCGGCCTGAATGACGGGGATAAAGTGATCGTGCAAGGTAATACCGGTCTGATTGACGGAGTTGAAGTGGAAGTTATAGATTAAGATTCAAAATTTAAGATTCAAAATTCAAAATTTGAATTGCAAATCAGCTAAATCTTGAATATGAAATCTTGAATATGAAATCTTGAATTAAAAATATATAAGTATGAAACCGACATGTTTACAATAATCATTAAACATCCAAGGTTCCATACACCGACAAGAAAAAAATAAAATAATCGTATGAAAATATATGAAACTGCGGTAAAAAATCCCGTGGGAACATCATTGATATTTATCGGTGTTGTGCTGATAGGGTTTTTGTTCTACAGGCAGCTGCCTATAGACCTCTATCCCAATATCGACATGAATATTGTCTCGGTCATGACCTCCTATTCGGGGGCAGGTGCCGAGGATGTGGAGACCAATGTGACCCGTCCCCTTGAGGATGTGCTGAACTCTACCGAAAAACTGAAAGAGATCACATCACGGTCCACCGACGGCATGTCGATGATCATGCTGGAGTTCGATTTCGGCACCGATATGGATGCCGTGATGAACGATGTACGCGATAAGGTGGATATGATATCGGGGTTCCTTCCGGACGGTACGGAAGATCCTATCATCCTGAAATTCAGCTCCGATATGATTCCTGTAGTTATTCTCTCTGCCACGGCAGAGGAAAGTGCAGGGGCGTTATATAAGATACTCGACCAGCAGGTGGCCAACCCCCTCAACCGCATTTCGGGTGTGGGTACCGTTTCCGTCAGTGGTGCCCCCCAGAGGGAGATACAGGTGAATGTGGTACCCGAAAAACTGGAGGCATACAATATCTCTTTAGAACAGATTGCACAGGTAATTGCCTCCGAGAACGTGAATGTCCCTGCCGGTAATTTCGATATCGGTACGCAGACCTATATGTTGCGTCTCGAGGGAGAGTTTAAGAACAGCCGCGACCTGAACAATATCATTGTAGGTAACAACCAGGGGCGTGCCATCTATCTGCGCGATGTGGCTTCAGTGAAAGATACGCTGGAATCCCGTGTACAGGAGAACTATACCAACGGGCAGCGCAGTGCTGCCATCGTGGTACAGAAACAGTCGGGTGCCAATACGGCGGCCATTGCCGATGCAGTGAAGGCGCAAATACCCGAACTGGAGAAGAGCCTTCCGCCCGATATCAAGCTTGTTACGGTGATGGATACTTCCGAATATATCAAGGTATCGATTAACAGTTTGCTGGAGACAATCCTGCTGGCGCTGGTCATTGTCGGTATCATCGTGCTTTTCTTTCTGGGGCGGTGGCGTGCCACCATCATTATCATGGTGACCATACCCATCTCGCTGATCGGTTCGTTTATTTATCTTTACCTCACCGGGAACTCTATTAATATCATCTCGCTCTCGGCTCTTTCCATTACCATCGGGATGGTGGTGGATGATGCTATTGTGGTGCTGGAGAACATTACCACCCATATTGAACGGGGGAGCCGTGTCAAACAGGCTGCTGTGTACGGTACGGAAGAAGTATCCCTTTCCGTAATCGCCTCTACACTGACCATTATTGCGGTATTCTTACCGATGACCATGGTCGGTGGTTTTGCCGGTGTGATGTTCAAGCAGTTGGGATGGATGGTAACCATCATTATTTCCCTGTCGCTGATCATAGCCTTGACACTTACCCCGATGATGAGTGCGAAGATGATGCGCTCGAACAAGGATGCCAAGATGTCCGGTTTCGACAAATGGTACAGTAGAAGAGTACTTCCGTTGCTCAACGGAATCGATCATGCTTACGCCCGATTGGTGAATTGGGTGGCTCGCAGGAGGCGACTCACATTGTTGGGTGTGTTGGTTATTTTTATCATAAGTGTGGTTGTCAGTGCCGTCACGTTGAAAACGGAATTTATGCCGGCGTCCGACAATAACGAAATTGCCATTACCGTGGAGATGCCTACAGGAACCCGTATGGAGGTTGCCCGGGAGACAGGCCACAGGATAGCGCGGGGGATGCAGGAAAAATATCCGGAGATCGAGATCATCTCTTTCAGCGTGGGTGCGGCTTCGGAAGATAACACCTGGGCGGCCATGCAGGATAATGCCTCCAATATCATGACCTATACGATGCGTCTGACGGAGGCCAAGAACAGGAAAAAGACCATTTATGACATATCTGACGAAATACGTCAGGACCTTGCCAATATGCCGGAGTTGCACCGTTTCCGGGTAATGCCGGGTGGGGGTGATATGGGGATGACCGGTGGAAGTAATGTTGCATTGAATATTTACGGATACGATCTCGCAGCCACCGACCAACTCGCTGCCGAGATGAGAACCAAACTGGAAGGGGTGAAAGGATTGCGCGATATCACGGTATCGAGAAAAGATTACCGGATGGAGTACCAGATACAGTTCGATCGTGAGAAATTAGCATTGAACGGACTGAACATGAGTACGGCGGCCAATGCTATCAGAAACAGGATCAACGGTCTTGTCATGTCGCGTTTCCGTGAAGAAGGAGAAGAGTATGATATCCGGGTACGGTATGAAGAACAATACCGCCAGTCCATCGAAGATATCGAAAATATATTGATATACAACCCCATGGGTGTAGGGGTGCGGGTACGTGACCTAGGAACAGTTATGGAAACTTCTACACTTCCGCAGATCGACCGTCAGGATCGCCAGCGTATTGTGACGGTGACCGGTACCATTTACGGACGTGCCCTCAGTGAGGTGGTGACCGATGTAAATACCATTTTGGCCGAAGCAGATCTGCCGGCAGGAGTACAGATGGAGATAGGTGGATCTCTGGAAGACCAGCAGGAATCATTTTCACAGTTGGGACTTCTTCTTATGATCGTTTCCCTCCTGGTATATATTGTATTGGCATCGCAGTTTGAGTCGCTTACCTATCCGTTTATGATTATCCTGACCGTGCCGTTTGCTTTTACCGGTTCTATACTCTTCCTTGCCCTTACGGGTGAACCACTCGGTATTATGGGATTTGTCGGGTTGATCATGCTTGTGGGAATGGTGGTAAAAAACGCCATCGTACTGATCGACTACATCAACCTGAACCGGGAGAGAGGTCTGTCCATCATCACGGCGGTAGTTCATGGAGGCCGTTCAAGGTTGCGCCCCGTATTAATGACCACCCTTACTACTATCCTGGGTATGGTTCCCCTGGCAATAGGTACAGGGCAGGGATCAGAGATGTGGAAATCACTGGGTATCTCCATTATCGGAGGTATGACCTTTTCCACCATCATTACCCTTATACTGATCCCGGCACTCTATTCCATGATGGCGGGTTACGGTGTGCGCAGAAGACGCAGGAAACACCGCCGCGCGGTATTGATTGGTTAAAGTGAAAAATGCGAGGACATTGGTAATTGGTAATTAGTAATTTGTAATTGAAAATATGAAAGCAGTAATGATAACTTTAGACCAGGCGCACTACGATGAGATCGTGGGCAACCTGAGTTCACTCAATATACGCGGATTCACTTCATGGAAAGAGGTGCACGGACGGGGAAGCAAGACCGGAGAACCGCATTACGGTTCCCACGCGTGGCCGTCGGTGAACAAGGCCATCCTCACTATTGTTGAGGACGACCGGGTGAAGCTGTTGCTGGACTATCTGAGGAAACTCGATGAAGAGTCGCCCAACCTGGGTCTCCGTGCCTTTGCATGGAATATTGAAGATATGATGTAATTCGATCTGGATGATCAATTTCGGGAAGGCGTTGCTGAAAAGTAGCGCCTTTCTTTTTGGATTTTCCGTCGTACATGTTACAGCCGGCAACTTTTAGGTATCGATTTTGTACAGTTGGGTAGCCAAAACATTCGTTTCGGTAAGTTTGTAAAAAAAGGCACGGAACTGTACCATAACTTTGTATTATAAAAATTAGGGATCATTCAAAATTTTATCAAGCAATGAAACGAGGATTAAAAATAGCAATTCTCTCTACCGTATCCGTAATAGTATTTTCAGTTATGAGTCTTACAGGAATGATCTTATTGAGAAGGCAAATCATAAATAAATCTTGAGTAAATAAATATGAGCAATAGTCACTCTTTTTATTTCAAACCCTGGTATTTTGTACTGGCAATAGCGGTATTCTGCATATTGACCGAAATTATAGCCGGAAAGAGAATGGACAATATTCCCTTATCGGAGAAGACCAATTCTATTCTCACGGAAGTGGATGAGATTGATCTGGATAAAGAGGGTATGACCTTCCTGTTTTTCTATCGGAAAAATTCCGAATTATGCCAAAAGATGCGATATAATATAGAGCAATTGGATGCAGAAAACCTTTACGGTATTAATTTCTATGCTATGGATATAGAAGAGAATCCCGAATATTATTATAAATACAATATTTCCGGAATTCCCAATTTATTAATATTTAATGGGGATGTTGAAGCAAAACGAGTCATGGGTGTTGTATCTGTCAATAATTTAGGGAAGATAGTGAATAAGATTAATCACTAAAAATGTTCTATCAGCCGTTATTGTTATGAAGACAGTTTTTTTATTTTTTAGGAAAAACATGACCTCTTTCCTTGGAATGATTCTGGGATCGATTGCCGGATATTTTTACTGGCAATATTATGGAATCTATGACGGTACTTTTGGTTTTTCTTCGGAATGGTGGACTAATTGCATATATGGCTTATTGCTTGGAGGATTGATAGGCAGCTTAATCAGGAAATAATCTTCATAATACTTCCCGTTCATAATTCTTTAGTATATCAATTGAATATGAATACATAATGTGATTTATTTATGCAACATACTAAATTATTCATCACCGTCTTTTCTATTACATTACTTACAACGACTCTCAATGCGCAAAATTATAATACAGCTCTGGGGGTAAGGTTAGGGTATGATAGCGGTTTAACGCTAAAATATTTCTTTGCACCCGAAAATGCGGCAGAATTTATTCTCTCTATATCACCCCGCTATTTTCAGCTTACGGGAATGTATGAATATCAGCAACTCGTTCCGGGATCATCCGATTTATCATGGGTTGTAGGGATTGGTGCCCATGTGGGAGGCATACACCATGACAAGGATAAACACAAAAGCAATTTGTTACTGGGAATGGATCTGTTGGCTGGTCTGGAATACAGTATCGCCCGCACACCTTATACTGTTGGGCTGGACTGGAAACCTTCTTTTAACTTCACCAACAGTTATAATGACTATTGGTTTAACGGATTTGCCCTTAGTTTGCGGTATACACTCTATTAGGATTGAAGGTTACCATCTTTTGCAGATAACAGGACGTAATGATTGTGTTGTTTATTCAAATCCTTATAGGGTTTTAAGTATGGGTATATTTTAGTTCGGCAACCAAAAACAGCGTTTGAGTCAATTTTAAGGACAGACAGCGTTTCAAGGCCATATCTTTGCAATGTCAAACAAGAGAAAAGAAAACAATTTTATTAATTAATTATTCAGAAAAATGAAAAAGATGGTTTTAGTGTGTTTGTCAGTATTGATGACAACAGGATTGGTGATAGTGAATGCTCAAACTCCCATATCTTATGGCGTGAAAGCAGAAGCAAACATGTCGAATTTTTTACTTACCGATTTAGATAATCAGTCAAGTACAATGAAATTGGGCCCTACGCTGGGTGGATTCATGAACATTGGTCTGCATGAGAATTTCTCCATCCAACCGGAAGTAATGTTCTTCTACCGTAATTCCAAAATGGAAACCGGAACTGCTGAAGACGACTTTAGGCAATGGGGTATGCAGGTACCGGTTTACTTTCTGGGACAAACCTATACCAATAGCGGTAAATTTTATGCCGGTGTAGGGCCTTATTTGGGACTTGGCTTTGATGCAAGATATAAAGACGCCGATAAAGATCTGTACAAGAAGGTGAACGACGAAGCTGATATGAACCGATGGGATTTTGGACTGGGAGCACTGGTCGGCTATGAATTCCAGAATGGTATCCAGATTAATGCCGGATACCAGCTCGGACTGATAGATCAGTTAGACGCGCTTAAGGATAACGCATCCATGCACAATCAGGCCGTAAGCCTTGGTATCGGCTATCGCTTCTAAAGTGATGTTGACAGAAAAGAGATTGCCTCGATACCCGACATTTACCCCAACCATGCAGGATTGCCGGCAAGAGGATTGCATCGCACGTTTGATGGGATAAAGGTGGAAGTTAGACAGGGGCAATCTCCTCAAATAGGGTGAAGTGTAGTTTCTTCTTCTTCAAAACTCAATGGGCCCCGGATAATATTCCGTGCTGCTCGTTGAGTTTGTTTCTTTGTTTTGTAAATGAATGATTTTGATTATATTTGCATCGCCCCGGCTGATCTATAAACAACCAATATATTACTATAGCCCAAATGTTTCGGAAAACAGACCCCCCTATCATTCGATTAGACAAAAGAACGGCATTTTTATCAGCGCTGTCCATGAACATATTTTTTCTCTTTGTACAGTTCATCATCTTAACTTACAGTTTTTATATGGGGAAAAATGTGAGTGAAATAATTTCTAAAGGACTTCCCGGATTAGTATATTATACTGAGCTTATAGCTTTGTTTCTTGTAAATACATTTTTACTCTATTTCTTTTTTCGGATTGAATTCTGGATACTTTTACATTTCTCTCACAATCGAAAAAGGGCATGGATGTCATTCTTCGTTTTGTTTCTTTTTGTGGGTATTTTGAGTACTATCGTCTCCCAACTGTTAGGAATCTGGTTTAAAGGGGAGCTAACAGCGTATTATTATTCTATCATTCAGTTTGTCAAGGATCTGTTCCTGTTTTTTTCTTCTATTTTTGTTTCCTATTTGCTCTCTCTGATCATTAAAAACCAGGAGAAAATTGAAGAAAACAAGAATCTTACCATTGAAAATTTTAAAAACCGGTATAACGCACTGAAAAATCAAACCGATCCCCATTTCCTTTTCAACTCGCTTAACTCGCTCAACGGATTGATCGGTTACGACGATGAACGTGCGCATGAATATCTGATACAGCTCTCATCGGTGTTTCGATATACCTTACAGGGACGTCCGGTGGTGACACTTTCTGATGAACTGGAATTTGCCGGATCTTATATCTATTTAATGAAGATCCGTTACGGGGACGCTCTTTCTGTCAATATCCAAATTCCGGACGGTCATCAAGAATATTATATCCTGCCTTTCGCCATACAAACATTAGTGGAAAATGCCGTGAAACATAATATAGTAAGTTTGAACAAGCCACTGAATTTGGTCATTAAAATGACGGAAGATGAGACGATTATTGTCGAGAATAATCTCCAGCCAAGACAGGACGTGAGAGATGGGAACGGTTTGGGGTTGTCAAACCTTAACGAGCGTTATTGGTTGATGTTCAGGAAAAGTATCAATATAGAAGCTAATGACTTTGTTTTCAGAGTTGGGATTCCTCTTATAAAAAATATGGATAAGTATAGCGATAAGTTTATCATTCATAATTCATAACCTATCATTCATAACTTATCATTCATAACTTATAATTATTATGACCGCTGTAATTGTAGAAGACGAATTTGCCGCCGTGCAGAATCTTGAAAGGCTTTTAAAGTCGATAGACGAGAATATGAATATTATCGCCGTACTGCAAAATGTGGACGAGAGTATAGAGTGGTTTTCAACAAACGCTATGCCCGATGTGGTTTTCATGGATATCCATCTTGCAGATGGAGACTCTTTTTCTATTTTTAAAAGTGTCGATATCCGTTGTGCAATTATTTTTACAACAGCTTATGACCAATATGCGCTAAAAGCGTTCGAGGTGAACAGCATCGACTATTTACTCAAACCGATCAGTAAAAAAAGTCTTGAAAAAGCATTGGATAAACTGAAGAACTTCTCGCCCAACAACAATCACTCCGATGTGATTGCACAGATAATGAAAAGTATCCATCAGGTGAATAAAACACACAGAAAAAGTTTCCTTATCCCGGTTAAAGATAAATTAATACCCGTTTCAGCTGACGATATTGCCTATGTTTACTCGCAAAATAAAAAGGCGGTGATTACTTGTTTCAATAAGCGCGATTATACAATGGATACTTCACTCGATGATTTTTTGAAGCAACTGGATCCCGACCTGTTTTTCAGGGCAAACAGGCAATTCATTATTTCGCACCAGGCCGTAACCGACCTGTCGATGTGGTTTGACGGGAAATTAGCCGTAAATCTTTCAATGCCTACTCCCGAAAGAATAATTGTGAGCCGCGCCAGGAGCGCCGATTTTAAGAAATGGTACATGAGAACAGATGATTGATATATTTCTCCCATCGGCAACTTACCGGTTCTTTCCAATCAGTTAACCCACCTTCAGTATATCACTCCAAAGATGTTATAAACTGAATAAGAAAATCCACTTTTTTAGATGATTTGTTTGAAAAAATGATTATCTTTGTTTTTGACAAAACGCAAAGCTTATGGTCATACGTTTTGATAAAGAATACCTTTCTGACCTATATTACTTCGGAAAGAGTAAAGATAAGAAGCACCGGTTCCAACCTCAAGTTGTTCGAAACTATGTGAAGCGTGTCCTTACACTGGCTAGTATAAGCAAAATAGAAGAACTATATGTGTTGAATTCTTTGAATTATGAGATTTTAAAGGGAGATAAGAAAGGGATTTCGTCTATTCGAATCGACAAACAGTATCGGTTGGAATTTACAGTCTCGCATCATGATTCGGGCGAAGAGATTATCAATATCGGCTCAATCTTAGATATTTCAAATCATTATAAGACATAACGTCATGGATAATTTAGGAGATTCATATATACCCATCCATCCGGGTGAAATCGTAAAAGAGGAACTCGGATATAGGGGAATTTCGCAAAAACATTTTGCGGAAGTTATTGACGTATCATATACGATGCTCAACGATATTTTGAACGGGAAACGTCCTATCAGCACCGATTTTGCGCTTACATTAGAAGCTGCCACTGGAATTAGTGCCGAACTTCTTATGCGCATGCAGTTGCGTTATAACCTGCAAGTGGCTCGCGGCAAAACCGAGAACATAAAGAAATGGGAGAAAATACGGAAAACGAGTGTGGCAATGTTGTAGGAAACTTACACCGACATTAATTGGGCAAATACGGTTTTACCTACGTTCATATCTGACTTTTTACAGCAAATATGAGAAATACGCATAAAGTCGGTGCAACTTTCGTGTTGTAAAATGTTTTCGTCTTTCCAATCTTTGAGTTTTTTGCTTCTTATTTCGTCTGTCAATCTGGTATTATCAGCGAACGTGGATAAATATCTTCGTCATTCTCCGATTGCATTGCCCAAATAGACTGAATGTAGTCGGATAAAGGTTTAGATATTTCGTGTTCGTGATATTCTACAGCCTATTCGCTACACTCTGCTTGATTCTGCTTTTTAGAGAAGTATTTATTTTAATGTGTCTGTTCTCTTTGTACGCCCAAAAAACTAAAAATATTGATTTTTTCGGTATCTATTTTTATGCAGTTGGGAAGCCAAAATAATCGTTTCAGTAAGTTCATGAAACCGGTTTAAACGGCTATCACATATTTTTGTAATAAAAAAGAACCCGAATCGGCGAAGTTCAATAAAATTTATTTGAGCGAGAATTCTCGATGTTACTGGATTAAAATATTAGTGTAAAACTAAGTTCTTTATTGAGATGAAAAAAGGATTAAAAATAATAGTTGTATCTACCATATCTGCAATGGTGTTTTCAGTTATGACGCTAACAGGATTAGTTTTATTGAGAAGGCAGATTATCAATTAATATTGAAGTAAGTATGGATGGTAATCACACATTTTATCTAAAACCGTGGTACTTTTTATTTGTGATCTTCATATTCACAATATTGACCGGAATCATCACCGTGAAAAAAATAAACAGTATTCCTTTGTCAGGACAAAATAATTCAATACTGACTGAAGTAGATGAAATTGGCTTGGACAAAGAAAATATTACTTTCCTTTTTCTCTATCGGAACGACTCTGAATTATGCCAAAAGATGCGGTACAATATTGAACAGTTGGATGTAGAAAAGCTTAATGGTATCCATTTCTATGCCATGAATATTGAAGAACATACCGAATATTATTATAAGTATAATATCTCCGGTATTCCCAATCTGTTAATTTTCGATGGGGATAATCAGACAAAGCGGGTCATGGGTATTGTATCTACCGATAATTTAGAAAAGATAGTAAAAAGGATAAACCCTATTAAACTATCAGGCAGTTAATATCTTCATCGAGCTATAAATGAAGGAAACGATTATATTTATTGAAACTAACTTTTTAAAAACAGATTAATGAAACAGAGAACCATAAAGGAATCCTTTTCTATCAAAGGGAAAGGATTGCATACAGGATTAAAAACTACTATCACGTTTCGTCCCGCACCCATTGATTTCGGGTACAAAATTAAAAGAGTTGATCTTAAGGGAAGTCCTGTAATTAAGGCTTACGCAGAGAATGTCATCAATTCTCAAAGATGTACTTTATTGTCTGTAGATGGAGTACAGGTCACTACAATAGAACATGCCTTGGCTGCACTTTATGGATGTGAGATAGATAATTGCCTGATTGAAATTGACTCACCTGAATTTCCCATACTCGACGGAAGTGCTGACATATACGTGAAAAATATTCATAGGGTTGGGTTTGAAGAGCAAGCGAAAGAGAGGGTCTACTATGAAGTGGATCATACTATTGAATATTTCGACACTGAAACGGGATCATACTTGAAATTAGTGCCGGCCGACAGGTTTAGTGTCGAAGTACAGATAGAATTCAACTCAAAAGTATTACCCCTTCAAAATGCCTTTCTTGATAATTTATCTGATTTCAAAGATGAAATTTCGATGTGTAGGACTTTTGTTTTTATCAAAGAGATTGAAAACCTTCTGAAAACCGGCTTAATCAAGGGCGGAGATTTGGATAACGCGATTGTCATTTACGATCAGCTTATTCAACAGGTAGAACTGGATCGTTTGGCCGATATTATGGGGATAGAAAGGAGAAAGATCGATAAAACAGGATATATCTTGAATAAACCGCTTGTGTATCCAAATGAACCGGCAAGGCATAAATTGTTGGATGTTATCGGGGATATCTCCCTTGTCGGTAAATTTATCAAGGGAAAGATCATCGCAATTTGTCCCGGGCATCGGGTCAATAATCTGTTTGCAAGAAATATAATTAAGCAAATGAAAACAGAACAGATACTTGAAACTCATGGGAGTTTTTTATAAAAAATATCGTGGAAATGAAAGCCATATTTATATTTTTAAAGGAAAACCTCATCACCTTTCTGGGAATGATTGCAGGGATGGTTGCCGGATATTTCTATTGGTATCATTATGGAATTTATGACGGTACATTTGGCTTTTCTTCGGAAATGTGGGTCAGTTGTGTGTATGGCTTATTGTCGGGAGGATTTATAGGCAGTTTAGTTAAAAATCACACGACTCACGAAACTTGAGTTAGAAAATGAATCCTCATAATGTACAGCTCATCAAAAAACATTTACTTATGAAACATGCAAAACTATTTCTTACCACGTTTTCCATCATGGTGCTGACTTTCACCTTAAATGCACAAAATTACAATACATCCCTTGGTGTGAGATTAGGATATGACAGCGGTTTAACGCTAAAACATTTCTTTACATCCGAAAATGCGACGGAATTTATTCTCTCCATATCACCCCGCTATTTTCAGCTTACGGGAATGTATGAATACCAGCAATTTGTTCCCGGATCATCCGATTTATCGTGGGTTGTCGGGGTTGGTGCCCATTTGGGAGGCATACACCATGACAAAGATAAATACAGAAGCAATTTGCTGCTGGGAGTGGATCTGATAGCTGGGCTGGAATACAGTATTGCCCAAACACCTTATACTGTTGGACTTGACTGGAAACCATCTTTTAATTTTACCAACAGTTATAATGACTATTGGCTTAACGGATTTGCACTTAGTTTACGGTATACACTCTACTGATTTGGGTGCTGCCTCCGCTCCCATATTTTTAGTATCGATATATCGCAGTTCGGTAACCAAAAACAACGTTTAGGTCAGTTTTGGGTACCGCCAGCGTTTTGAGCCCATATCTTTGCATTATCAACAAGGGGGCCTTGGTACCGGCTATCGCTTCTAAAGAGGTGATAATGAAAAGAGATTGCCCCAATACTCCACATCAATACCCCAACCATGCAGGATTGCCGGCAATAGGATTGCATCGCACGCTTGATGGGATAAAGGTGAAGATTAGACAGGGGCAATCTCCTCAAATAGGGTGAAGCGTAGTTTCTTCTTCTTCAGAACTCAACGGGCAGCAGGAAATATAATCCGATGCTCGTTGAGTTTACCTACTTATTCTGTAAGCGTTTGATCTTGACTATATTTGTACCAACCTCACTGAATTATAAACAACCAATATATTCTTATGATCTAAATGTTTCGGAAAAAAGAACTCCCTATCATTCAATTTAATAAAACAACAGCATTTTTTTCATCGCTGTTCATGAACGTATTATATCTCTTTGTGCTGCTTGTCATCTTAATGTATAGTTATTATATGGGAGAAAATATAGGTGAAAGGTTTTCCGAAAGAATTTTCGGGTCAGAATATTATATAAAACCTGCAAACCTGTTTTTAGAGCCTGTAATCTTATTTTTGGTAAATACCTATTTACTCTATATCTTTTTCCGGATTGAATTTTGGATCATTAAACGTTATTCCGATAATAGAAAAAAATCATGGATGTCACTCTTCTTTATGTTTCTTTTTATAAGCTGTTTGAGCACTATCATTTCTCAACTGTTAGGAGTTTGGTTCAAAGGTGAGTTGACAGCCTATCAATATTCTATTATTCAGTTTGTCAAAGATTTGACACTTTTTATCTCTTCCGTTATTGTTACATATGTGATTTATTTAATTATTAAAAATCAGGAGAGCGGGGAAGAAAACAAGAACCTTGCCATTGAAAATTTTAAAAATCGGTATAACGCCCTGAAAAATCAAACCGACCCCCATTTCCTTTTCAACTCACTCAATTCGCTCAACGGATTGATCGGCTATAACGATGAACGGGCACATGAGTACGTGATGCAACTGTCATCGGTATTTAGATATACCTTACAGGAACGTTCGGTGGTAACACTCTCCGATGAACTGGAATTTACCGAATCCTATATCTATTTAATGAAGATCCGGTACGAAAACGCTTTTTCTGTCAACATTCGGTTTTTGGACAACTATCAGGAGTATTATATTTTACCTTTCGCTATACAGACATTGGTCGAAAATGCCGTCAAACATAATATAGTAAGCCTGAATAAACCATTACATCTGATTATTGAAATGATGGAGAATGACACGATTATTGTCCAGAATAACCTTCAGACAAGACAGGATGTAGCCCCGGGAAACGGTTTGGGACTGTCCAATCTAAACGAGCGTTATTGGTTGATGTTCAGGAAAAATATCAGCATACAGGCCGACGAATCTTTCTTCAGGGTCGAGATCCCATTGATAAAAAATCTGGATAAGTATAGCGAAAAGTTTATCACCCAAAATACTTCTAACTCCTAACTTCAATCATATAAACGCTATCATTAGATTTTAACCTCATCTGTCATTTCTCCCTTCAACATACAGGAATCATATCATCGATTATTTCGGTAGTACTTTTTGATAGTTCAGTAATCAAAATAGTTGTTTAAGCATTCTACCCGTTACAATTTGCTCTGTTCTACTATTTCTTTGCATTGTCAAAATTGCTAAAAATATAATCCGGATTACCCGATTTTTGAAAATCAATAAACCTCGTTTCAAACATTACTTAAAATAATAATGAGCGAAGTGATTGACCAAAATGATATTTAGTTCAATTTTTTAAAGAAAACAATGATAAGGGAAAGAATAATTCAACAAGCAACAGACCTTTTTAGCCTTTATGGCATTAAAAATGTATCTATGGACGATTTGGCATCTTCCCTGGGTATCTCTAAACGAACTATCTATCAGAATTTTAAAAATAAAGAGGATATTTTGAAGAGTTGTATCCTTGCTTCCCGGGAGAATAGGACCCGGAGAATTATTGAGATCATGAGCCAATCGGAGAATGTTGTCTATGGATGTTTACAAATAATTAATGATTATAAAGACACCCGATTACCGGCTACTATATTCTGGGAGGATATTTACAAATATTATCCGGAAGTTTATCAATGCATTTTGGAGGATGCAGAGAAAAGTAATATCTATTTGAAACAGCTGCTAAAAGAAGGAATAAAAGACAATTATTTCCGTAAAAAAATAAATTTTGATGAAACTGTCTTTATGTTGGATATAAGTACTTGCATAAAAATTTGCGGTATTTATTCAGTAAGAGTTTCTTTGTCTCGTATAGATCTGATTTGCAATATGATGATTAATATGCTTCGTGGAATTTCTACTCCTAAAGGTATTGAAATCATAGATCAATATATTGCCAACTTACCCCATTCAAATAATTAATAATATTTTATGAGAGCTACAAAAATTGGTATCGTCGTAATGACGATTTGTGGATTGTTAAGGTTATCTGTTACGATAGCGCATGAAGCGGATGACGGAATTTTGCGTGTAGATCTGGAAACCGCGATTCAAATTGCTTTGCGTGAAAATCCTTTGGTGAAAATTGCCGATATGGAGGTGGAGAAAAAGGATTATGCTAAAAAAAGCGCTTATGGCGCATTGCTTCCCCAGATAGATCTTATTGGACAGTTCCAGCATACGTTAAAACGTCAGACGATGTATCTGGATACGGATATGGGCAGCCTTTTCGGTGGTGGTTCTGTGGATCCGGAAAATCTTACTCCGGAAGAACAACAGGTGGCGGAAGTGCTGGGAAAATTGATGGCACCTGATCCTGACAGTGCTAACGATGGTATCCAGGTAGGGCGAAAAAATATGTGGACAGGAGGAGTCAACGTCAGTTTGCCCCTCGTTGTTCCTTCGTTATGGAAAAACATCCAGATGAGTAAGGTCGACCTGGAGATGGCCATGGAACAGTCGCGCTCATCGAAGATCGATCTGACCCATCAGGTAAAAAAAGCCTTTTACAGTATATTGTTGGCAAAAGACAGTTACGATCTGTTCAGGGAAACATACAGGACCGACTCTTTGAACCTGGTAGATATCAAAAATAAGTTCAGACAGGGTATCGTTGCCGAATATGATGTTGTTACTGCCGATGTCCGCCTCAAAAGCATTATTCCCAATATCCTGCAGTCTGAAAGCATGTTGAAAATTGCGGAACTTCAATTGAAAATGCTGATGGGCATTGACTCGGAACTGCCGGTGGAGATCGTGGGATCGCTTTCTGATTATGAAAAATGGATGTTTGAAGCCATTGTACCTTCCGATAATAATTTATCAGGTAATAGTGACTTAAGACAGTTTGACCTGCAAGCCATGCAGGCGAAGAACGCATATGAGATTCAAAAACTCCAACGTTTACCTACGCTTACCTCTTCTTTCAGCTATTCTTATATAAGCCAGAACAACAATTTCAAGTTCAACACATACCAGTGGGATCCTTATTCCGTGGTAGGGGTAACCCTTTCCATCCCTATTTTTAGTGGTGGACAACGGTATCACAATATCAAACAATCCGAAATTCAATTATTTCAACTGCAGGAGCAGCGTTATAACCTGAAACGCAGTCTGCAGCTATCCGTCAGGAACAGCGTAGAACTTATCAATAAAAGTATTGAACAGGTTGTTGCCGCTGAGTCATCTGTCCAGCAGGCAAAGAAGGGATACGAAATCACGCAGAAAAGATACGAAACAGGAGCGGGGACTATCGTAGATCTGAATGCGGCTGCTCTTGCGGTAACCAATGCTGAGTTGCAATACCGAAATGCGATCTATGACTACCTGGCATCCAAAGCAGATTTGGAAAAAACACTCGGTTATGATATTCATACAATAAATTGAAACAAACCAATGTAAGTCGATTTAAGGATTTAAGGATTTAAAGATTTAAGGATTCAAGGATTTAAAGATTTAAAGATTTGTGATAATTACTAATCAACAAATCGATAAATTGTTAAATCAACTAATTATGCTGGTTCCAAACATCGAAATATAAAAATAAAATAATCATATGAAACGAAAAGTCTTTCTAAAATTTATGCCGCTGGCAGCTCTTCTAACACTCTCTTCGTGCGGAGGATCCGGTAAAAGTGAACAACAAACAGAGAACACTAAAAGAAACGTCATAGTGGAAGAGGTCAGATTGGTGCCTGTAGACCAACTCTCATCTTTCACAGCCACAGTTGAAGCAAAAACTGTCAATCATATCACTCCCGCGATAGGTGGTCGTATCCGGGTTATTCATGTGGATGTGGGCAGTCGGGTTTCCAAAGGACAAACTGTGGTCACAATGGATGCGGCCAATTATTCACAGCAGGAGACACAATTGGCTACTCTACGGCGCGATTATGAGAGATATAGCGAATTGTATAAAGTGGGAGGTGTTTCCAAACAACAACTGGATCAAATGAAAACACAGCTTGATGTTGCTCAGACAGCGCTGAATACTACCGGGGAAAATACCGGGTTGATAAGTCCTATAAGTGGAATTGTGACCGCCCGTAATTATGATCCGGGTGATGTGGTTGCCGGAATGCCGATCCTGACGATCGAAAATATCAATCCGGTCAAGATAGTCATCAATGTATCGGAATCATATTATAGTAAAGTATCTCCGGGGATGCCCGCTACAATAGTAGTGGATGCGTTGGAGGGTGAAACTTTCGAAGGAAGAATATCTTTGATCCATCCGACGATTAACCCGACTTCACGTACTTTTCCTGTGGAGATTGAAGTGACTAATACCGACCAGCGTCTTCGTCCGGGAATGTTTTCACGTGTGACACTTAATTTCGGAACCAATGAGCGTCCGCTCGTCACTGATTTGGCTGTCTTGAAACAAAGCGGGTCCAACGACCGGTATGTTTTTTTGGAAAAAGATGGAAAGGCCGTCTATACGAAAGTAGGACTGGGAACCCGGATTGGCGATAAATATGAAATAGTATCGGGGTTACATGTCGGTGATCGTGTGATCGTTCAGGGAAATACCGGTTTGATTGAAGGCGCTGAAGTGGAAGTTATAGAATAAAATTCAAGATTTAAAATTCAAAATTCAAGATTAGAATCCAAAATCAGAGTAAATAAATCTGGATTGTAAATCGACGTAGTCAATTAACAATCGGCGTAAGCCAATTGAAAATCGACGTAGTCAAATCTTGATTCTGAAATCTTGAATTTTGAATTAAAAAATAAATAGTATGAAGATATATGAAACCGCGGTGAAGAATCCTGTTGGGACTTCGCTGATCTTTATTGGAATTGTGCTTATCGGAATCATGTTTTACCGGCAGCTTCCGGTTGACTTGTTGCCCGAAATGGATGTGAACATGGTATCGGTGATGACCTCTTATCCCGGTGCAGGAGCGGAAGATGTGGAGACAAATATCACCCGTCCTTTGGAAGATGTGCTGAACTCTACCGAGAACATTAAAGAGATCACTTCCACTTCAAAGGACAATATATCGGTGATCATGCTCGAGTTCAATTGGGGATCGGATATGATCAATATCATGAACGATGTCCGGGATAAGGTAGACTTGATATCCAGCTCCCTTCCTGACGGAGCCAGCGACCCTATGCTGCTGAAATTCAGTACCGACATGCTCCCGGTGGTCATGCTCTCCGCGACGGCTGATGAGAGCGCGAACGCGTTGTATAAGATACTGGATGATCAGATTGCCACCCCCCTTAACAGGGTTCCGGGCGTAGGGACTGTTTCCATCTCCGGTGCGCCGCAGCGTGAAGTGCAGGTGAACGTGTTCCCTGAAAAACTGGAGGCATACAATATACCCATTGAGCAAATCGCCCAGATAATTGCCGCGGAAAATGTGAACGTTCCCGCCGGAAATCTCAATGCCGGATCGCAAACCTATATGCTGCGCCTTCAAGGCGAGATATCCGAGAGTAGGGAATTGAACGACATCGTGATCGGTACCAGCCAGGGACAATCTGTTTATCTGAAGGATGTGGCCGTGGTACGCGATACCGTTCAGTCAGATGTAATGGAGAGCTATACCAACGGGCAACGCAGCGCCTCCATCATGATCCAGAAACAGACAGGAGCCAATACGGTAGCTATCGCGAACGCGGTAAGGGAATTACTTCCCGAACTTCAGAAGAATCTCCCTCCCGATATTCAACTGGTAACGGTAATGGATACTTCGGATAATGTAAAGGTTTCCATTAACAGTCTGCTTGAAACGATTGTGCTTGCCCTTCTTATTGTGGGTCTTGTCGTTTTATTATTCCTCGGGCGGTGGAGGGCTACCGTAATTATCATGGTGGCTATCCCCATTTCGCTCATTGGATCGTTCATCTATTTGTATATCACCGGGAACACCATTAATATTATTTCGTTGTCCGCACTTTCGATCTGTATCGGCATGGTAGTGGACGACGCGATAGTGGTACTTGAGAATATTACCTCACATATTGAACGCGGCAGCCGTCCCCGGCAAGCGGCGATTTATGGAACCGAAGAGGTATCGCTTTCCGTGATCGCATCCACCCTGACCATTATCGCGGCTTTCCTGCCGATGACTTTGGTCGGCGGTCTTGCAGGGGTGATGTTCAAACAACTCGGATGGATGGTGACCATCATCATTACTCTTTCAATGATCATTGCATTGACGCTTACCCCGATGATGAGCGCCAAAATGTTGAAGTCGGCGAAAGAAGCGAAAGTGGGTAAATTCGACAAATGGTATAACAAGCATATCCTTCCCTTACTCGACAAATTGGATATAGCTTATGGTAAATTGGTGAACGGAGTGGTGAGAAAACGCGGTTTGACGTTGGTCGTGATCATAGCTATATTCATTATTGGGGTCGTAGTGTCGGCAGTGACACTTAAAACCGAATTTATGCCGAGCTCTGATAACAACACCATCTCAATGACCGTTGAATTGCCTACAGGCACAAGGATGGAATTAGCCCGTACCACCGGCCAACAGATCAACCGGCTAATAGAAGAGAAGTATCCCGAGATAGAGATCAATTCTTTTACTGTGGGGCAGGCGGATGAAGACAATCTTTTCGCTTCCATTCGGGAAAACGGGGCGCATATTATGAGTTTTAATATCCGTACGAAAGAAGCCAGGTTCAGGAAAAGATCCATTGATGATATTGCGGATGAATTGCGCATTGATCTTGCCGCCATTCCGGCCATCAGCCACTTCGTAGTGACCCCTGGCGGATCATCATCAGGAAGCATGGGGGGCGGAAGTACGATGGATGTGGAAATCTATGGGCATGATCTTGCCGAGACCGACAATCTTGCCGCGGAAGTCCAATCTAAATTGGAGAATATTGAAGGATTACGTGACGTGACCATTTCCCGTCAGGATTATCGCATGGAATACCAGATTGAGTTCGACAGGGAAAAACTGTCACTCAACGGCTTGAGTATGGGAACTGCGGCCAATGCTGTCAGGAACCGGATCAACGGTATGACCACGACAAGTTTCCGCGAAGAGGGTGATGAGTATGATATCCGTGTACGCTACGACGAACAGTCGCGCCAATCCATAGAGGATATTGAAAATATATTGATATACAATCCGATGGGCGTGGGAGTACGCGTCCGGGATTTGGGGAAAGTGGTGGAAAATTCTTCACTGCCTGCGATCGACCGTAAAGACCGCGAGCGAATAGTGACTGTGAGCGGTTCTATCTATAACCGTGCTTTGAGCGATGTCGCCGAAGATGTGAACAGCGCCATTTCAACGTTGGATATTCCAATGGGAATACAAATAGAGATAGGCGGTTCGCTCGAAGACCAGCAGGAGTCATTCTCCGAGTTGACGATGCTGCTCATGATCGTTATACTGTTGGTATATATTGTGATGGCATCCCAGTTCGAATCGCTTACGTACCCCTTCATCATTATTTTCTCAATTCCTTTCGCGTTTATAGGATCGTTGCTTTTACTTGCACTCACCGGTGAACCGCTCGGCATTATGGGACTCATTGGACTGGTAATGCTTGTGGGGATGGTAGTGAAGAACGGTATTGTGCTTGTGGACTACATCAACCTGAACAGGGAGAGAGGTATGTCCATTATCACGGCGGTAGTACATGGAGGCCGTTCGAGGTTGCGCCCCGTATTGATGACCACCCTTACTACTATTCTGGGTATGGTTCCGTTGGCTATCGGCACAGGACAGGGTTCTGAAATGTGGCAATCGCTCGGTATCGCTATTATTGGCGGTATGACATTTTCAACGATTGTGACGCTTGTCCTTATTCCCGTACTCTATTCAATTTTTGGAGGAAACGGAGTAAAACGCCAACGTAAAAAACATTATGAGAGAATTTCCAGACACAATCAAACCTTAACCCTTATCAAACAGGCAGAAGTATGAAACCGGCATGAGAATCAATGTGACTAATGTGATTTGATGATTTCACAATTTCACAATTTCACAATTCTAACTTCCAACTTCCAACTTCTAACTTCTAAATTCTAAATTCTAAATTCAAATGAAAGCAGTATTGATTATATTTGACCAGGCGCATTATAGCCAAATCGAGAGAGATTTATCGAAACTTAATATTCGTGGTTTTTCATCCTGGAAAGAAGTTTACGGCAGAGGCAGCAACACCGGGGAACCTCATTATGGTAGCCATGCATGGCCATCTGTAAATAATGCTATTATTACCATCGTTGAAAACAACAGAGTGCCGTTGTTGCTTAAATATCTGAAAGAACTTGATAATGAGTATAACAATTTGGGGCTTCGTGCTTTTGTGTTGAACGTGGAAGAGATGGTGTGATCCTGAAATTGAACCTGCATTTAAGTCAGAAGCCGGACATGGATGTGTCCGGCTTTTTTGAATTATACCTCCATACAACACACCATGGCAGATTGATAAGAATTATTTTCCGCCTCTTGTCTGAACGAATGATAAATACTACTTTTGCAGCATCTTTCAGATGGTCATAAAATTTATTAATACGGACATTGTTATGTTGTATTCGTTGCTTCAGAATTCTTATTTTTCCGTTTTTCTTATTATAGCGCTTGGCTATATGCTTGGACGCATCAAAATTAAAGGTCTCTCACTCGATGTGTCGGCAGTGATCTTTATAGCTTTGCTGTTCGGCCATTTTGGGGTGACTATTCCCAGCTCATTGGGATATTTCGGACTGGTGTTATTTATTTTTACCATCGGTTTACAATCAGGGCCCGGTTTTTTCGATTCGTTTAAAAAGAATGGGAAAAATCTATTGATGATGGCATTGATTATTGTGGTTAGTGCCGGTGCTGTGGGTATAGGATTGGCCTATCTCTTTGGTATAGATGTGCCGGGAGTGACAGGGTTGATTGCCGGCGCATTGACCAGTACACCGGGGCTGGCGGTGGCCATCGACAGTACCAATTCCCCGCTTGCTTCCATTGCGTACGGTATTGCTTACCCGTTTGGAGTGATAGGGGTGATCCTGTTTGTGAAATTCTTTCCGAAAATGATTGGTGTTGACCTGCAACAGGAAGCGCTCCGGCTCGACCGGCAGGAAAAGGCGGCCTATCCCGAAGTGAACTTCGCGGTCTTCCGGGTCAAAAATCCGACCGTATTCGGTAAATCATTGGCCGAATTGCAGATACGTTCCATGACAGGAGCCGTTATCTCCCGCCTGATCCATGAGGGTGCAATGGTGATTCCCCGGGCAAAGACCATCCTCAGGGAAGGGGATCTGGTGAAAGCCGTGGGAACGGATAACTCACTGAACCAACTCGCCCTGTTTATCGGCGAACGAACCGAGATAGAATTGCCGGTAGATCAGGATCAGGTGGTGGAATCGCTCCTGGTTACCAATAAACGGCTGGTAGACAAAACATTGGGGTCATTAGACCTTTCCCGGGCATATCATTGTAATATCACGCGTATCCGGCGGAGTGGGATAGTACTTTCTCCTACACCCGACCTGAAACTGAAATTCGGTGATAAAGTAGTGGTGGTAGGCGAGCGAAAGAGTGTGCAGGAAGTGGGATTACTGCTGGGTAACAACGAGAAAAAATTATCGGATACCGACTTTTTCCCGATAGCCATGGGTATTGTACTGGGTATATTAGTCGGGCAGTTGCAAATCTCTTTTTCCGATTCGTTCTCCTTTTCCTTGGGACTGACGGGTGGAGTACTGATGACGGCGCTTGTGCTGAGTAAACTGGGAAAAACAGGGCCAATCCTCTGGTCGATGTCGGGGATGTCGAACCAGCTACTACGGCAACTCGGGCTGTTGCTTTTCCTCGCCGAAGTGGGGACGTCGGCAGGCGCTAATCTCTTCGCGACCTTCCAGACCTATGGCTTACCATATTTCCTTACCGGAGCGGTTATCACGATAGTACCCATGATTATCGCCGGATTGCTTGGATTTTACGTGTTCAAAATCCCTATTCTGGATTTAATGGGTACCATTGTCGGAGGTATGACCAGTACCCCCGGGCTGGCCACTGTCGATTCCATGACCGACAGCACTGCTCCCAGCGTGGCTTATGCCACCGTATATCCCGTAGCCATGATATTATTGATCGTATTGATACAAGTGCTCGCCCTGTTGGGATAACCTCCATAGTACGGCTCCGGTGAACCGTATTTCGGTTTGAGATGTTGTATTGTTCAATGAATTGAATAAGTAAAAGATATGGCGATCATCAAAAGTATCCTCGATACCGACCTTTATAAGTTTACCACCGGTTATGCCTATTCGAAGCTCTTCCCGAGGGCTTACGGCGAGTTTGAATTTATAGACCGGAGTAACGGCGACTATCCGGAGGGATTTGACCGGCTGCTGAGAAAAGAACTGGAGGAGATGTCGAACCTTGCACTCACCAAAGAGGAAGAGGCGTTTGTAAGGAAGCAGATGCCTTATTTGCCGCCAATTTATATCGATTTCCTGAAAGGATTCCGGTTCGATCCCTCGGAGGTGGAGATCACCATGGAGGGAAGCAAGCTGCATATAAAAGCGCTTGGACTTCTCTATCGCGTCACCCTTTGGGAAACCCCTATCTTGGCGACCGTCTCCGAGCTCTACTTCCGTGAGACCGGCCGTTATCCAGACCTGAAATATATGGAAGAGGTGACTGTGGAAAAAGCAAAGAAGATGAAAGAACACAACCTTTCCGTTTCTCTTTTCGGGATGCGGCGACGCTTCAGTGCTGATGTGGAGGACCGCGTGACCGGGCTGCTGAAGCAACATGCCGGTACCGGCCTCTATGGGACGAGCAATGTCTATATGGCGTTTAAACATAACCTGAACGTGTCGGGTACCCATCCGCATGAATGGGTGCAGTTCCACGGGTCGATCTACGGTTACAAGATGGCCAACTACATGTCGATGGAGAACTGGATCAACGTCTACGACGGCGATCTGGGTACCGTGCTTACAGACACCTATACCACCGATGTTTTCTTGCGCAACTTCAGCAAGAAACATGCATCGCTTTTCACCAGCCTGCGTCACGACAGCGGTGATCCGTTCTTGTTTACCGACAAGGTAATCCGGAGGTATGAGGAGTTGCGCGTAAATCCTAAGCTTAAATACCTGGTCTTTTCCGACAGCCTGAATGTGGATAAGGCTATTCAAATCAAGGAATATTGCGGCGACCGTATCGGAGCTACTTTCGGTATTGGTACAAACCTGACCGCTGATGTGGGGAACGACATTAAAGGGATGAATATTGTGATGAAACTTTTCCGTTGCAAGATGACACCCCGCGAAGAGTGGCAGGAGTGCATCAAACTGTCGGATGTGGAAGGAAAACATACCGGTAGCGAGCGTGAGATAGCAATTGCACAGGCGGTATTGGGATTGTAGTTAATAAAAAAAGGTGTAGCTGTACTCGCTTCGGTTACCTGCCCCGTCTACGGCAATAAAGACCAATTGTTGCTGCTCTCCGCGGTTGAGTCGGGTATCATCGAACCGGTAGGTATAAACTGATGATTTGCTGTCGTGCGTAAACAACAGGTACTCTCCGTTGATTTCCCCCCTGAACGATGCGATACCGCTCTTGTTATCCCTGAGCCGGATGCGTATGCGTTTCTGATTCACCCAGGATACCGGTTCGATGGGCGTGATTTCAGGTGCGATGGAATCGGCCGATATCGCGTACCGGTCGCCCAGTTCCCGGATGGTAGCCGCTAACCCCCCGCGGATGTATTCTCCTCCGACCCAACTCTCCGATCCGTTTTCGCTGATCCTTACGATACCGTAATTTTTTTTGTTTTGTAATGTGTCGGTGTGCATACCGATCCACATATTTGCACGGTCATGCAGTGGAACAGGGCTATTGCCCACTTGGTGCAGATCGGAATAATGATTCCTGCTTCTGGTTGTGAAATGGGAAAAGCAAAAATCGTTGTACAGGTTTCCTTTAGGGATGTGCAGGTGAAACCCCGGCTCCATGTGGGAATTATAGAGATTCCACGCCATCCGGTTACTACATTCCGGCCTTTCGGGGATAGGTTGACGCTTCCCGTCAACCGTAAAATTGTAGGTTGTTTTGTTGCCGTAGTGATCTTCCAACTCATATCGGAGGTGATAGGGCCTCTCTTCCTTGATATCGATATATCCGTTGTTTTCGGCATTATAAAAAGGGAGTCTGTTACCCGGCTCAATAAACGATTTCATAAAAAACGACCGGTGCTTTCTCCAGTCCTCGAAATCGATAAAAGAGTTCAGCATACGTGTATCTGCGAATGAGAACCGGTTTATGGTACTGCTGAACAGCTGCCGGTCATCCACAAAAAGGCGGATATGTTTTACACCGTAGATATTATTCTGCCCGTCCATCCGGTCGTACGCCTTCACTCCCACGCCTATACGCCCCCATGCCTCGATATTCCTGTTCAATGCCAGCGGGTTGCCTGCCTTGTCTTTAGAAATATTAAGCCTGACGGGGTTGCCGCTACCGTTGACTACTCCTTTTTCAATCACGGGATAAAAGGCTATTCCCTGCAAATCCGGTTTTCGTGTGTCGGGTATTCCGGATAGGAATTCCAATACGTCCAGTGGCTCTTGGGAAGGCGTGTCACGTATCTCAAAATGGAGATGAGGCCCGCCGGAACTGCCGGTGTTACCACTCAGGGCTATTTGTTCGCCTTTTTTCACGGGTAGCATCCCCGCTTCCGGATAAAGCGTCACATTGAATCGCTCCTGTTGGTATTGTTGCTCCTTTACCCATTCCGCGATCTCTTTGGAGAAACTGTTGAGATGCGCATACACACTGGTATGCCCGGTGGAAGGGTGGTCGATATAGAGTGCCAGCCCGTAGCCCCCGGGAGAGACACTGATACGGGATACGTATCCGTCTTCGATGGCGACGACAGGTTTGTTTACCACCTGTTGTGTCTTGAAATCGATGCCGGAATGGAAATGATTATTTCTTAATTCGCCGAAGTTGCCGCTAAGTGCGGGAGCGATGGTGACGGGATTTCTGTACTGCTGTGAATAGGATAGGAATATACTTGTAAAAAACAGGAAGAGTATCAGCTGTAATTTGAATAGTCGCATTATATAGTTAAGAGTGAAAAATTAAGAACTAAAAATGAGAAATTAGAAGTGAAAAATTAAGAATGATAACAGAACCAAGACAGGTCAGGAATAAGGAATTACCAATTAATAATTTTCAACTTTCAATTGCCAAAAACCGTATCAATAATATCTTTTGCCACGTCACTTTTTGATTTTAGCGCGAACGACCGTTTTTCACCGTCGCGGGAGAGGATCGCCACTTTGTTCGTGTCGTGTCCGAAGCCTGCTCCCCGGTCATTCAGTGAATTGAGTACAATGTAGTCGAAATTTTTTTCTTTTATCTTTTTTATCGCATTCGACTCTTCGTCGGTGGTCTCCAGAGCAAAACCGACGATCAGTTGCCCCGGTTTTTTTATCTTTCCGAGCGAAGCCGCGATATCGGGATTGGGAACAAGAGAGAGTGATAAGTGCTCATTTCCTGACCGTTTTATTTTTTTCTCACTCATCTGCTCCGGACGGTAATCGGCTACTGCAGCCGAGAGGATGGCTGCATCCATTTGCGGGAAAATCTTTAGTGCGGCATCATACATCTCGACAGCCGACTCCACATTCACCCTTAATATATTGGGATGTGAAGCTGATAATGCGGTGGGGCCTGTGATCAGGATCACCTCAGCACCCCGTGAAGCACATTCTTCCGCCAGGGCGAATCCCATCTTCCCGGAAGAGAAATTGCCAATGAAACGTACCGGATCGATCCGTTCATAGGTCGGCCCTGCAGTGATTATGATTTTCTTCTTGTCAAGATCGTTTCCGGTAGCGAAGAACTGTTCCAGAATAGACACAATATTTTCCGGCTCTTCCATCCTGCCTTTCCCTTCAAGGTGGCTGGCCAGTTCCCCTTCGGTTGCTTCGATGATCTGCACTCCGTCGCTTCTCAGTTTTTCGATATTGCGTCGGGTGGAAATATGCCTGTACATGTCAAGATCCATTGCCGGCGCCACAAAGACAGGCGCTTTCATGGAAAGATAGGTGGTGATCAGCATATTGTCCGCGACCCCGTTGGCCATCTTACCGATGGTGGCAGCCGTCGCCGGTGCCACAATCATCACGTCTGCCCACAATCCCAGATCCACATGGCTGTGCCATGTACCGTCACCGGAAGCGAAAAAATCGCTAATTACCGGCCGTCCCGAAAGTGCGGAGAGCGTCACAGGTGTAATAAATTCCTTGCCGGCCGGAGTGATCACGACCTGTATTTCCGCTCCCTTTTTTATCAACAGCCGGGTGAGAATAGCCGATTTATAGGCCGCGATGCTACCTGTAATGCCTAATACGATATGTTTTCCCTGAAGCGACATAATTTATTTGAATCTGATGATTTGTTGATCTACTAATCCTGACAAGTCGGGACTACTTGTCCCGATTCATCGGGAAGTAGTGATAATTGAAAATTAATTGAATTCAATCAATTCTCCATATTCAGTTGTTTTCAGTTTTATTGCCTGATTGGCTTGATGAAAACAGTGCAAAAATAACAAGAATTGAACTTGAAATGGCCTCATTTGTATGACATTTACCTTCTTTATTGTTAAATAAATTTAATTATGAACAAATATTTGGTACTTTGTATTGCATAATACCTTGCTTTAGGTATCTTTGCAATACAAAATGATACAGAGATGAATATTGAAAATACGCAAAGCCAGATGCGAAAAGGAGTACTGGAATATTGTATTCTTTCCATCATCAGAAGGAGCGAGGCCTATCCCGGCGATATTATCGACGAGATGAAGAATGCCGGGTTGCAACTTTTGGAGGGAACCCTGTACCCTCTGCTTAATCGCTTGAAAAATGCGGGTATACTCACTTACCAGTGGGTAGAAAGTACTTCGGGGCCTCCACGAAAATATTTCCGTCTGACGGAAAAAGGAGACGAATTTTATGTTCTCTTGCAGGCTACATGGAATGAGTTGGCGACAGGAGTTGATACCCTCACGCAAAAGGAGGACAGGTCAGATAAAAATCAATCAGAATAGAATCCATATGAAGAAAGTAATCAACATTAATTTTCAGGGTCAGGTGATTGCCATAGAGGAAACTGCTTATGAATTACTGAAGCAGTATATCGGCAGTCTCAAAACCTATTTTTCGCGGGAAGAGGGTGGCGACGAGATTGTGAACGATATTGAATGTCGTATCGCTGAACTGTTTGGCAATCGGTTGAAGCATGGCATCAATTGTATTACGGATGAAGATGTGAAAGCAGTTATTGACAGCATTGGCAGGCCGCAGGATTTTGATTCGGATTACGAAGAGACAGCGGGTACCGGACAGGAATCTCAATCGTCTCAATCGGAAACGGGAGCTTCGGGTGCGTCCAAAAGTGAGCCATGGCCTTCGGATAGTGAACGCCAGAGTCTGCACAGGAATTCCGGTGATCAGATTATAGGTGGTGTTTGTAGCGGATTGGCACATTATCTTAAAACCGACCCCGTATGGATAAGGCTTCTCTTTGTGCTGTTCTTCGGCTTTCTTTTTTGGGTATATATTGTATTATGGATCGTGTTGAAGCCGAAAATGCTGGAGTCGAATGTTTCCAAGCGCCTTTACCGCAATCCCAATGACCGTTTTATCGGTGGGGTATGTGGCGGTATCGCAGCCTATTTCCGGATTGACTCCTGGATACCCCGTGTCTTGTTCCTGGTACCGCTTATGCTGAATATGATCGGGATGATCTCTATTTTCCCGTTGAACAAGATCTTCGATCACGTGGGGTTTAACTGGAATATCAACTCGGGCATGATAATCATTTATGTTGTCCTCTGGGCGATCATTCCGGTAGCAAAGACCGTAAAACAGAAGTTGGAAATGATGGGTGAAGAAGATTATATCCGTTCTATCCGCGAAAAGGTGAGCGACAATGTAGCGAGTTCAAGAAGCCGTACCTCCGGTGAAGGGAATTTACGTCCTGCAGAAGAAAGAAAAGAGGTTTACTATACTGCTGGCTCGGCCGTTAAAACGGAAGAGAATGGAATAACCGGTGTGGAGGAGATGCCTCCTGTACCACCTGTTACGGAGCGTCGTACGGAAATGCCATCCCAACCCCGGCGGTCTGGTTGCCTGAATGCGTTGGTCGTTTTGTTGAAGATCATCTTCTTCTCTTTTGTCGGTATCTTTTTATTGATATTTGTCGGTATTTTTATCGGATTGTTGGTGACCGGCACGCATCTGTTGCCGTTGAAATCATTGTTTATCGACCCCGGTTATGAGACTAATCTGCTGTTTACTTCGGTGGGCCTGATCTTCCTTGTTCCCGTCACGGCGGTTGTTGTATGGATCATACGCCGTGCTATGAAGGCCAAATCGCGACCGGCTATCGGTATTGTCGCCTCTCTGCTTTGGATTGCCGGTCTTGCATTGACCGGTATACTGAGCGCACGGATAGCCGACAAGTTCAGCGTGGAGAGCTCCAGTGAAAGGGCCGTTTCCATTGCACCGGTCACCTCTGGCAAGATGTATGTGGAGATGCAGCCCTATTCCGAAGATTATGCCGAACTCAGGACGTTCAGGACGCTGTATGGGGTCGATTTCGGAATCAATCACGAATTCGACGAACTGCCCTATACCACGATCAACGAGGATTCGCTCCTTTTCGATAATATCAACCTGCAGATAGGCAAAAGTAATGATTCGCTGTTTCATGTACGGGTTATATCAGCTATACATGGTAGAGATCTTCGTTCAGCCAAGGCGGATATAGCACAGTTCTCGTATGAAATTGAGCAGAAAGATTCCCTGTTGTTGCTTCCGGAATTTTTTTCAGTGCCGGTGGAACAGGGCTTCAGGAACCAGAGTATTACCGTAGAGATATCCGTACCCGTAGGGAAAACAGTGGAGATGAGCGAAGCATTGCGGGATTACAAAGATAACAGGCCGCCGGCAGTCGTACGCAAGAGGATCCGGAATTATTCGCGTAATACCAATTATGTGCCGGTGGATGTGTCGGAAGAGGGTGGTGTTTACATGACACTTACTACAGATTCAATATAAATTGTTTTTTATCATACTCTACTTGATTTTTCATTGTGAATTGAAAGCCGTTCCCCTGTGGAGCGGTTTTCTTTTGTCTGCCCGTACCGGATATGCCACTGTTCTGGCTTATTGTTGTCGACGTTTAATTTACCCTGTTCTCACTTTTCCTGTTTCGATAGAAAACCGGAAATAAATTTAAAAAATATTCGTTCAGGTATAAAAAAACCATTATCTTTGCATCCGCAATTCGGAAACAGGTCGAGTCCTGTTCTTCTTTTCTTTATTGATAATGCCCAGATGGCGAAATTGGTAGACGCGCTAGTTTCAGGGACTAGTGTTGGTAACAACGTGCAGGTTCGAGTCCTGTTCTGGGCACCCCAAAAGCGCAGGTGGTGAAATTGGTATACACGCTACTTTGAGGGGGTAGTGCCGGTTACGGCGTGTGAGTTCGAGTCTCATCCTGCGCACTTTAACACCGCCACACTTATGGTGGTTTTTTAGGCAACGCCGCCAATAATAAGAGAAAATCCAATTCATTTGCATAAGGAATTACTATCCTAAACCCTTATTAGCACTCAACGGTTGAATTGGGGTATCCATTCGATTTGTAATAACCAGACGAATACCTTATCCTGAAGTGATTTCGGACATGGATTACGATGTAAAACTGAACAAGGAATACCGTGATCTGCAGAAGATTGCGGAGATACGGAACAAACAAAATCGGTGGATCCCGTTACTTTTCGCCCTTTATCAGCCAGTAAAGCCCTTTTACTCCGCTCCGGATATCATCGAGCCGCAAAAGCACGAGTATCTTTTCGATATAGGCAACAATGCCCCAAATAAGTGCCAGATAATAGAACCATGTATAAAATCTAAAAACGAACAACACAAAAAAGAAAATCCCATGGACATATCCTGCCGAAACCGCTGAATAAAGATGGAGGCCGGGAATTTTCCCGAAACGGATAAACGAGACCAGGTAACTGGCGATAAAAATGGCGAGAAACAGGTACAGTATCCAGGCATGGGGTGCTATATCTGTCCATCTGAACAGGAAAAGTCCCAGTATCGCCATGGAATAGGTACAGACATCCGCCAGGTTATCGAGTGCTGCCCCGAATTTGGTTTGTAACTTAAAGATACGGGCGATATTACCATCCAGTATATCGCTTACAAGGCTGATACATAGGAAAATGGTATACCATTTCTCCTGTCCGCTCAACGCAAAATGGAGGATGAGCGGAAACACCAGCAGGCGGTACAGACTGATCACGTTCGGGACATTCAGTATATTTTCCCCTTTCCACAATAACTTTTTCATACGATTATTTTATTTTTTATATTTCGGTGTATGGAACCTTTGATATTTAAAATAATCATTCCCTTCGGATATTTAATGATTATTTTAAACATGTCGGTTTCATACTATTCTGAATTAAATTAATATTATCTTACGGGAATATAGTTCTTCGATAAACTCTCTATAAAGTATTCCAGCATCCGGAACACGGCAGCTTCGTCGGGGTCGTTATCCGGCGATGATGTCGTGCACAGGGCATCGAGGTTTGTCGTGTCAAACACGATATTGGTCTGGGAATAGGCGCCGGTAAACGACATCCCGATGGACATGATCCGCTCATATACATCCATGGCGGCCGGCTCCAATGTATTGTCGGGAATAAGCCGGATGGGCAACAGCCTGTTCAGGCTTTCAATGATATAACCGTTCCGCACAGCCTTTTTGGACACCATATTCACGATTGGTGACAATCCGGCGGTTTCGGTCATATGCACGAGATAGTCCACAACCGTATTGATCGCGATCAGGTTTTGGGTAGCATCCGGATTGATCCTGACGCGTATGGTCCGGTTGGGATGCCTGTGGGACAAATTGTAAACCCGGCGGGCAAAATCGAAAATACCATAATCGGTTTTGGTCACCCCCGTGCGGCTGTCCCCCACTACCTGCGATAAACGGATCACGTGTCCCGGTAAATGATTCTCCCTGATATGTCTTGCGATTATATTCTCCGCAAATCTTTTCGACTGCTCATAGTAATTCCTGAATGCTGCTGCATCCTCATTATTCTCATAAAACACTTCCCTGAAGAGTCCGTTGCTTCGCCCGCAGGAATAGGCGGTACTAACCATGAAAAAACGGGATCCGGGGGGTGCATGGCGACTGAACACCCGGATGGAATTTTCCACACCTGAAATATTCGTCCCAAATATCTCCTCTTTTGATTTAGCGTCATATTTCAGGCTGGCAGCAAAGTGAAGATAATCCGTCTCCACACTGAAAATCTCTTTCAACTGCTTCAGCGGGATAGAAAAATTTTCCTCCACCAACGAATAATCATATATTTTCAGCTTTTCCTGCGGACGGTAACGGCCCTCGGATATTTCCTTCAACACTTTGTTCATCCGCTCTTCAGGCGTACATTCGCCATTCCTTCTGATCAGGGCAATTACCTCATAATTCCTCTCTAATAACGCCAGTATGAAATGGGATGCAACATAGCCGTTCGCCCCATTTACAATTATTCTCTTCATTTTGCACATATGATTTATTTTATAGAAAAAGGAGCAATACCAGTACCACACTTAAGGGAACAGTAAGGTTATCGGCTCCCCGCCATGAAACAAGTTCGGCAAGTGTACCGGCTATCGCCACCGCCATGGCCAGCCAAAAAGTTTTCAGATCCAGCACCTCCAGGTGAAGATACAGGGCAATAAGGCTGATCACGAAACTTAAAATGAAAAACGCCCCCGATCCTACCCATGTTTTCAGGATAGGCTTTCCGAAGATTTTTATCTGCCCGTTCATTTTTTTGATATTCATGCCCAATATGGCCGCCAGCGGGTCGCACACCCCAAGGATCAACATGGGCAGTATATAAATGAATTTGTTGCCTGTCAGATCTGATATCATGAAGGTGAGATAGATGGAAAGGGGTAACAAGTAACTGCCCCACGATTTCCGCTCAATTGAGTGAATGGATCCCAGTCGCCTGTTGCGCCAGGTGACAAACAAAAACGCCCCGAAAACAAGGGCCAGCACGAGTACATACCAGTGGGAAGGAAAGATATAAGGAAAAGGCAGGGTTGCCAATGTTGCAGCGAGATGTGCGAACTTCCGGATGAACTCACCTTCCATATTCAATCGTCTATATATTAATTCGTTAATAATAAGAAAAATGGAAATACCCGCCAAATAAAAGAATGCTACTGCAATTACATTTGCCATACTTTTTTCTTTAAATGTCTGCCAATTGGTTGTACCAGGCAACCCATGCGCCGCCGGCGATCAGGCTGTCGAAACGGTCGAGAAAACCACCGTGACCCGGTATCAGGTTATTGAAGTCCTTCACTCCGTATTTCCTTTTATAATAAGAGGCGGCCACATCTCCCAGAAAAGCGAAAAGAATGATCCCTGCGGCGAGGAGCAATAAACTCACAGGGGATTCGCCGGATAGTTTCCGTAACAGGAACGCGCTGGCCAATGCTACACATGCGCCGCCTACCAGTCCGCCCAGGGTTTTATCCGGACTGATCTCCGGTAAAATTTTCGTTTTGCCCCATAACTGGCCTGTTATCTGGCTGAAGGCGTCAAAGATGGAAAGGACGAGGAACGTAAACAATATTAAATTTTTGTTGAGTGTGGCAAAAAAACAGAAGCTCAGGGCCAAAAGCGTAAAAATTGTCACCGACGCGGCAAAAAACCTCTTTCGGGTGTACCCGGATATCCGGAACAACCGGACGAGTTCTACCATGCCCACGGCAGTGATCACCACGGCCAGATACCGGAAAATGACAGGCTCTACCGTGATGCTGAAAAACAATCCGTTCACAATGAAAAAGTAAACAATGAACTTGGTATAGCTTTTCCGGGCGACCAGCGGATCTTTTTTACGGTTGATAAGATAAAAACCGATTCCTCCCAGAAGAAAATAAGTCAGGATAATCAGGTAAATATTCCAAATCATATTGTATTTATTTGATGATCATTAAAATTCCTATTAGAATCATTACGGCGGCATAGCCATATCTTACTTTATTTTCCGAACTGCCCACGTTGGCTTTCGACAGCAGCCGCGGACCGGCAATTGCACCCAGTGCCGATCCGGCGGTAAGAAAATATACCAGTGTCAGGTCAGTTTGCCCGACCAGCGCGTGGGCGCCTACCGCGAACACGGTATTGACTAAAACAACCAGAAGGGATGTACCTACTACCTTCTTCAACGGGATATTCATGGAGAGTAGTCCGGCCAGTACAGGTGCGGTCCCGCTGGCACCAAAGACGCCGGTAATCAATCCTGCCATCAGTCCGAAAAACGAGCCTTTCGTCGTTTTTGTCCATCTGCGCTGTTGTTGCGCGGTATGATCTTTTGTCTTTCTTTTCCAGGTGCTGTGAAATATATTACCTGCGATCAGGACAGCATAGATCCCGAAAGCGGTTTTTAGTCCTTCATCGCTGATCCGTCCGGCAATCGCAGTACCGGCAAAAGTACCGGCCGCACCCGCAAGCAAAAAAGCCGGTGCAATGGTATAAGCGATGTTCCTTTGCTTGACATGTCCCAGCGTACCCACTGCACATATAGGCAAAGTGGCCACCAGAGAGGTCGTCACGGCAATAGAAGCAGGAACATGCAGCAGGAACGTCAGTACCGGCAGGAAAATAAAACCTCCTCCTCCGCCCAGCATCGTTCCAAACAAACCGACTATGAAACCGATCGCCGGTAAGACAAAATAAAGAGATGTTATATCCGAATGAAAAAACATGACTTTTAATTTTCTGTCATAAATCCGGTACTAATTGCTGTTTGAATTCCGGTGAACATGGATTATGATACAATTGCAAAGTAATATGACAACAGAGTGAATTTGTAGAGTTACCATACCTAAATAGCTATTTTGGTTACTGAAGTATAAAAAAACGATACTGAACCTATTCAATCTTTTCGGGAAAGCAACTATTTCTCCCTCTATTTGTTATTTTTGTATCCTAATCGTATGAATAATGAGGTTAAAGGCAATCTTAACAATTATCTATAACAAAATACTATCTTCAAAGACTAAATTGAGACTGGAGAGGTTGATTTTTGTGGCTGCCATGATCGGTTTTTTCATGCATTTAGCAGTTATCTGGTTGGTACAATTAGGGGTGATTGATGCGGGAGATTATGTCAATGTATTCAGTAATCCGGTGAATGCCATTTATACCCCTTTTTCCATTATTCTTTATTATGAAGTATATTGCCTGATTTACTATCTGCCCAAATCGATGATTGTATATATTGGAAAGCAGTTTGAAGTGATCGCTCTTATCACCATTCGGGAAATATTTAAAGAGATCCCCAAACTAAAGATTTCGTCGGATCTGAATCAGATGTACAATAATCCGCAATTTATTTACACCTTGATCACTATACTTGTTCTGTTTTTCCTGATTTACCTCTATTATGCACAAAACCAAAAGAGTATTCGTAACAATAATAGTACAAAGGGAATACCTGATGGAATCCCGAAAAAGAAGAAAAAATATATCTATGCCAAAAAAATTTTGGCGTTGATGATTGGGGTTATATTTCTTGTGATGGTTGTTTTTAACCTGGTGGACTGGTTTAGTCATCATTCAATTATCGACTGGCTTCAAAATACCGGATTGTCATCCAAAGAGTTATTCTCCTCTTTCTTCCTGATACTGATCATTAGCGATGTAATTATACTGCTTTTTTCATTTGCTGCGACCGATGAGTTTCCCAAAGTGATGCGAAATTCAGGATTTGTTGTCTCTACTACCCTGATCAGACTCTCTTTTACCGTAGAGGGGCTGGCCAGCCATATCATGATCGTGATGGCGGTATTGTTCGGCACGCTGATGGTAGCTATTTACAGAAGATATAAGAATATTGAACTTCCGTCTGATTAATCTTTAGAAAATATATTTTGTATATTTATATTTCGAATTGAATATTTTGGTGCTTCATAGGAAATAAATAGTTTAGATTGTATGAAAATCCTTACATCGGAGCAGATACGGAAAATAGATGCGGAAACGGTGGCTCGTGAAGGGATATCGTCGCTTGAGCTGATGAAGCGTGCTGCCACTGCTTTCTATCATTTCTTTACAGAGAAATATACCAATAAGAATAGCTCCGTAGCGATCTTTGCCGGCGTGGGTAATAATGGCGGAGATGCGTTAGTGGTAGCCCGTTTGTTGCATAAATCGGGTTATTCCGTGAAAGCATATATGGTGGAATTCAGCAATAGATATACCGAAGACTGTGCCCATAATATCCGCCGCGTGAAAGCTGAAAATATCCCCTATAAAAAGATTTTTAACAAAGAGGATATTCCCGATCTGTCGCTGTTTGATGTGCTGGTCGACGGTATATTCGGTACCGGATTGTCGCGGGAGGTGAGTGGAATCGCTGCTGGTGTGATCGCACGGATCAATGAGAGCGGAAAAGAGGTGGTCAGTATTGATGTGCCGAGTGGGCTGTTTCCGGACCGGAAAACGGAGTTTGCAGTGAGGGCTGCCGAAACAGTGACTTTCCAGATACCTAAACTGGCACTGTATCTTCCCGAAAATGCCGGATTTACCGGGAATGTCCGTATTGTAAATATAGGCTTAAACCGGGAAGCTATCGCTGAAGCGGAGACCGATATTTACCTGACGGAAAAGAGGGAGATCGGCAACCTGTTGAAACCTCTATCCAAATTTGCCCATAAAGGGACACAAGGGCATGCGCTGATTATCGGTGGAAGCCTCGGCAAATGCGGGTCGGTTTCGCTGGCATCGAAAGCCGCACTTAAATCAGGTTGTGGACTGGTAACTGCTTATCTGCCCAAATGTGGCGTAACGGCTATACAGTCCGGCTTCCCCGAAGCAATGGCTCTTGTGGATGAAGGTGAGGAGTATATCCGTTCCATTGACTACGCCCTGAAACCTGATGCGATTGGTATTGGCATGGGGATGGGAGTGCATAACGAAACAGCAGAGGCCTTGTATCATTTCCTCCAACAGAAAAGAGCTCCGCTGGTCGTGGATGCCGACGGGCTGAACATCCTGGCCGGGCATCCTGACTGGCTTTCGCTTCTGCCGTCAGAAACCATCCTGACTCCCCATCCGAAAGAGCTCCAGCGGCTGGTGGGTGAGTGGCGCGACGATTATGAAAAAATAGAGAAGACAAAAGCATTGGCAAGTAGATATAG
>WPCJ01035156.1_pt1 | contig 47919 bp, 40 predicted proteins | sample 5399831 | NCBI WGS metagenome assembly WPCJ01 (sample SAMN12869470, study PRJNA574797) | sludge metagenome | isolation source: wastewater treatment of pH10 | place: China:Beijing | collected 2019-05-20
TGCCTTGAACGATCTCTCCACAATACCGGCGCGCGCGACCTCGATCTCGCGTTCGGTGAGATCGCGAGACCAGGCCGCAATCCTCTTCAATTGGTCCGCAGCAATCATGCCACCGCCGCTTCATTCGCTTGTTGCGACGCAACAATACATGCCACGCGACAAAATGCCGGGCCAATTGTCCGGCGCGAGACATTTCTCGGTCACGGTTTAACGTAGGGAGGATCACCGCGGAAGGTTCATTAGTCGAATGGCCTGCGACGGCCCAGCGATATAAGCTCCGGGCGTTACCGTGGACGGGATAAAGAGCGCGTCAAGCGCCGTATCTGGGAGGGCATGCGTGACGGTTGCTTTGGAAGTACGCGGGGTATCGCTGCGCTTCGGTGGTGTGCGTGCGCTCACGGATGTGAGTTTCGCCGTCAATCAGGGCGAGCTGTTTTCCATCATCGGCCCCAACGGCGCCGGCAAGACCTCCATCGTCAATTGCATCTCCGGCCGCTACCGGCCGACCGAAGGCCAGCTGTTCTATGCAGGCCGCGAGATCACCAATCTCAACACCAATGCCCGGCCACGCATCGGCATCGGCCGCACTTTCCAGAACCTCGCGCTGTTCCACCATATGAGTGTGCTCGACAACATCATGGTCGGCCGCCATCACCTCCTGAAAAACAACTTCCTCACCGGCTCGCTCTACTGGCTCACCGGCGCGCGCAAGGAAGAGCTGGAGCATCGCCGCAAGGTGGAGGAAATCATCGATTTCCTCGACCTGCAGAGCGTGCGCAAGGCGACCGCCGGCACCCTTCCCTACGGCCTGCGCAAGCGCGTCGAACTCGCCCGCGCAATGGCGCTGGAGCCGAACCTCATTCTCCTCGACGAGCCGATGGCCGGCATGAATTTCGAGGAGAAGGAAGACATGGCCCGCTACATCGTCGATCTCAACGAAGAGTTCGGCATGACCGTGATGATGATCGAACACGACATGGGCGTGGTGATGGACATCTCCCACCGTGTGATGGTGCTCGATTTCGGCCGCAAGATCGCCGAGGGTGACCCAGGCGCCGTGCTCGCCGATCCGCATGTGAAGCGGGCCTATCTCGGCGAGGAAGACGAGGCGCTGGCCGATCCGGATGACGCGCATGTCCAGGCGGAGAGCGCCGCATGATGGATTATGCCGGCCGCGTCAAACAGGCGGACACCTATCCGAAACTGCTGCGCCTCAACGCCCGGGAGCACGGCAGCAAGATCGCGCTGCGCGAAAAGGATTTCGGGCTGTGGCGCGAATTCACCTGGAATGACTATCACAACAGGGTGAAGGACTTTGCGCTCGGCATGATCGAGCTCGGCATCGGCACAGGCGATGTCGTCGGGATCATCGGCGATAACCGACCGGACTGGGTCTCTGCCGAGATTGCGGCGCATGCGGTTCGCGGCATGAGCCTCGGCCTTTATCGCGACGTGCTGGATGAGGAAGCCGCCTATCTCCTCAACTACGGCGAGGCGAAGATCGTGTTCGCCGAGGATGAGGAGCAGGTCGACAAGCTGCTCACCCTCGCCGACCGTGTCCCCGCGCTGAAGCACATCATCTATTCCGATCCGCGCGGCATGCGGAAATACGACGATCCGCGCTTGCTGGAGGCGGACAAGCTGGCGCAGATGGGGCGTGATCGCGCGTCACGCGAGCCCGAACTCTACGACCGGATGGTCGACGCCACGCGCGGCGAGGATGTCGCGATCCTCTGCACCACATCCGGCACGACGTCGAACCCCAAGCTTGCCATGCTCGCCGCCGGCCGCGTGCTCGGCCATTGTGCGGTGTATCTGTCGTTCGATCCCAAGGGACCGGATGACGAATATGTCTCGGTACTGCCGCTGCCCTGGATCATGGAACAGGTCTATGCGCTCGGCAAAGGCCTGCTGTCGCGGATGAAGGTCAACTTCGTCGAGCAGCAGGACACGCTGATGAACGATTTCCGCGAGATCGCACCGACCTTCGTGCTGTTCGCGCCGCGTGTCTGGGAAGGCATCGCCGCGGATGTCCGCGCCCGCGTGATGGATGCGTCGCCGCTGAAACAAAGCCTGTACGAGCTCGGCATGAAGACTGGGCTTTCCGCGCTGGCGGAGGGCAAGCGCTCTGCCGTCGCCGATGCACTGCTCTTCCGCGCCTTGCGCGATCGTCTTGGCTTTACCCGCCTGCGCTCGGCCGCCACCGGCGGCGCGGCGCTCGGGCCAGACACGTTCAAATTCTTCCGCGCCATGGGCGTGCCGCTGCGCACCCTCTATGGCCAGACCGAAACGCTTGGCGCCTTCACGCTGCATGCTCCTGATGCCGTCGATCCCGACACCACCGGAATCGCCATGGGTAACGACATCGCCATCGAGGTCCGCGATCCCGACAGTCAGGGCGTCGGCGAGATCGTGGTGAAACACCCGAACATGTTCCTCGGCTATTACAAGAACGAGGAAGCCTCCGCAGCCGACATGCGCGACGGCTGGATGCATTCGGGCGATGCCGGTTATTTCAACGAGGCCAAGCAACTGGTCGTCATCGATCGCATCAAGGACTTGGCCGAGACCGCCCGCGGCGAGCGCTTCTCGCCGCAATATATCGAGAACAAGCTGAAATTCTCGCCTTATGTGGCAGAGACCGTCGTGCTCGGCGCGGGCCGCGATGCGTTAGCTGCGATGATCTGCATCCGCTATTCGATCATCTCGAAATGGGCGGAGAAGAATCGGCTGTCGTTCACGACCTATACGGATTTGTCGTCGCGGCCCGAAGTCTATGCGCTGCTGCAGAAGGAAGTCGAGACAGTCAATGCCACGCTGCCACCGGCGCAGCGCATCTCGCGCTTCCTGCTGCTCTACAAGGAGCTCGATGCGGATGACGGCGAGTTGACACGTACGCGAAAGGTCCGCCGGAACGTGATCAATGAAAAATATGCCGACATCATTGACGGAATCTATGGCGGCCGGAGCGAGATTCCGGTGGATACGACAATCCGGTTCCAGGATGGGACATCGCAGCGGATCCGCACGAAGCTGAAGGTGGTGGATATGGGGAGCAGCGCGCGGATGGAGGCAGCAGAATGAACACCGCCTTCCTCATCCAGCTTCTCGTCAATGGTCTCGTAGTCGGCACGCTGTATGGCGTGGTCGCGATGTCGTTCGTGCTGATCTACAAGGCCACCCAGGTCGTCAATTTCGCGCAGGGCGAATTGCTGCTGATCGGCGCCTGGGTGTGCTGGACGCTTCTGACCAGATATCAGGTGCCGTTCTGGCTGGGCATGCCGATGACTCTGGTGTTCATGTTCGCCTTCGGCATTCTCGTCCAGGTCGTGATCCTGCGGCCGCTGATTGGCGAGCCGATCATCTCCGTCATCATGGTGACCATCGCGCTGTCCGCCGTGTTCCAGGCGGCGCTGAAATGGATCTATGGCGTCAATCCGCAGCCCTTCCCCCGCGTCTTCACCAGCCAGGCGGTGAGCATCGGCAGCCTGCAGATCCAGACTGTCTATGTGATGAGCCTCGTTGTCTCGCTGCTGATGATGATCGGCATGGCCTGGTTCTTCAAGGTTTCCAAATGGGGCCTCGCGATGCGCGCCACCGCCTTCAACCAGCAGGTGGCACAATCGCTCGGCATTTCCGTCAAGACCGTTTTCGCCATGGCCTGGGCGATCTCCGCCATGGTCTCTGCGGTCGCCGGCGTGGTCGTTGCCGTCGTCAATGGCGTGTCATCCGGCCTGTCAATCTATGGCATCAAGGTGTTTCCGGCGGTGATCCTCGGCGGCCTCGATTCCATCGCCGGTGCAGTGGTCGGCGGCATCATCATTGGTCTGCTGGAAAACTTCGCACAATTCATCGACAGCGAGTATCTGCACTGGGGCAATCTCTACGAGATCGCACCTTTCTACGTGCTGATCATCATTCTCATGATCAAGCCTTATGGCCTGTTCGGCACCAGAGACATCGAGCGCGTGTAAGTCATGGCAAATTCAACGCTCCTCCCCGCCGGCGACTTCCGCACCTCCTATGCGGCGGACACCACGATCTTCCCAACCACCACGAGCCGCAATTTCGCGATCATCGGCATTGCCATCACCTGCCTCGCGCCACTGGTGTTCAGCGAATACTGGCTGGCGATCCTGATCCAGATCGGCATCTTCGGCATCGCAGCGCTGGGGCTGAATATCCTGGTCGGTTTCACCGGCCAGATCTCCATCGGCCACGCCGCCTTCTTCCTGCTCGGCGCCTTCACCTCGGCCTATATTTCCAACAAGACGTCGATCCCGGTGTTTTTCGCGATCCCGCTGGCGGGTGTCGTCACCGCCATAGTCGGCCTGATCTTCGGCATTCCCGCCGCGCGACTGAAGGGGCTATATCTCGTCATCGCCACCCTCGCCGCCCAATATATCCTGATCGACTTTTTCTCGCGCGCCGAATGGTTCTCCGGCGGATCGGTGCCGGCGATGGCGGAGCCGTTCTCGATCTTCGGCTATGTGCTGCGCGGCGACCGACAGTATTTCTACGTCGTGCTTGCCTATGTCGTTGTCAGCTATCTGCTGGTTACCAATCTGATGCGCACGCGCGATGGCCGCGCGCTGGTGGCGGTGCGCGACCATTATCTCTCCGCCGAGATCATGGGCATCAACCTCACCAAATATCGCACATTGTCCTTCGGACTCGCGGCCTTCTTCGCAGGTATCGCGGGCGCGCTCTATGCGCACTATCAACTCGTCGTCTCCAACGAGGGGTTCGGCATCGAGCGCTCGATCCTGTTTCTCGCGATGGTCATCATCGGCGGCACCGGATCGATCATGGGCACGCTGATGGGCACAGCCTTCGTGGTGCTGGTGCCGGAGGCGATGGAATGGATCAGCATGGAGCTGAAGGGCGGCGTCATCGACAAGGCGCTGGCGCTCAACAACAACCTCACCTTTTTGCGCGAGATCGCCATCGGCGTCATCATCATCGCGTTCCTGGTGTTCGAGCCGGACGGGCTTGCGCATCGCTGGCGCCAGATCAAGGCCTATTGGAAACTCTACCCGTTCTCGCATTGAGAACGGGAGACTGCTCAAGACGATAAAACATAAAACGCTGGGAGAATGCTCATGACGATGAAATCATTACTGACTTCCGCATCGCTCGCCCTCTTGATCGCGGGCGCCTCGGCATCCGCGCAGGCGCAGATCGCCGTCGGCCATCTCGCTGATTATTCCGGCGGTACGTCCGACGTCGGCACGCCCTATGGACAGGGCGTTGTCGACACTTTTGCCTGGATCAACAAGAATGGCGGCATCGGCGGCAAGCAGGTCAATCTCGACAGCAACGACTACGGCTATCAGGTGCCGCGCGCCATCGCGCTGTACAAGAAGTGGTCGGGCGGCGAGAAGGTCTCGGCCATCATGGGCTGGGGCACCGCGGATACCGAAGCGCTTACCGGCTTCCTCGCGCAGGACAAGATCCCGGATATCTCCGGCTCCTACTCCGCAGCGCTGACCGACCCGACCGGCGCCGGCGGCAAGGCGAAGCCTGCGCCGTATAATTTCTTCTATGGCCCGAGCTATTCGGACGCTGTGCGCGCAGAACTCACCTGGGCGGCGGAAGACTGGAAGGCCAAGGGCAAATCCGGCAAGCCGAAATATGTCCATATGGGCGCCAACCATCCCTATCCCAACGCGCCGAAGGCTGCGGGCGAGGCCATTGCCGCCGAACTCGGCTTCGAGGTTCTGCCGCCGCTGGTCTTCGCGCTCTCTCCCGGCGACTACAGCGCGCAGTGCCTGAGCCTGAAGAGCTCGGGCGCAAACTATGCCTATCTCGGCAATACGGCCGCTTCCAATATCTCTGTCATGAAGGCCTGCAAGGCGGCCGGCGTCGATATCCAGTTCATGAGCAATGTCTGGGGCATGGATGAGAACGCAGCCAAGGCGGCCGGCGATGCCGCCGATGGCGTGATCTTCCCGCTGCGTACGGCGGTGGGCTGGGGCGGCAATGCGCCGGGCATGAAGACGGTGCAGGATATCTCCAAGATTTCCGATCCCTCGGGCAAGATCTATCGCCCGGTGCATTACATCGCCGCTGTCTGCACCTCGCTCTACATGAAGGAAGCGATCGAATGGGCTGCGAAGAACGGCGGCACATCGGGTGAGAATGTCGCCAAGGGCTTCTATCAGAAGAAGGACTGGGTGCCGGCCGGCATGGAAGGCGTCTGCAATCCCTCGACCTGGACCGACAAGGACCATCGCCCAACCACCAAGGTCGATCTGTATCGCTCCAAGATTTCGGGCGCGACCGATGGCGACCTGAACGACCTGATGGCCAAGGGCACGATCAAGCTGGAGAAGGTGAAGACCGTCGAGCTGCCGCGCAAGCCGGAATGGCATGGCTGGTAGTTTGAACTGAGACGTCGGTGATCTCCCTCCCCCAAGCGGCGATAGCCGCGCAGTGGGGAGGGTCCCCCGATAGGCGGGGGTGGGGTGTCTCCCCAAACTCCGACGTCACGTGGGGTACCCCACCCGTCCGGCCCGAGAAGGCCGGCCACCCTCCCCACTGCGCGCAGCTTCGCTACGCTGGAGAGAGGGACAGATAGAGCCGCGAACAGGAGTTGCTGATTTGCAGACTACACTCCAACCTGAAGCCAGGGTCACACCTGCCACAACCACATCCCCCCTCCTCGATGTCCGCAACATCGAGGTCGTCTATGACGACGTCATCCTCGTGCTGCGCGGCCTCAGCATGGAAGTGCCGAAGGGCGCCATCGTCGCGCTTCTCGGCGCCAACGGCGCCGGCAAATCGACGACGCTGAAAGCCATCTCCGGCCTGCTCAAGACCGAGGACGGCGAAGTCACGCGCGGCGAGATCATGTTCGATGGCGAGCGCATCGACGGCACCGATCCCGACAAGATCGTCCGCCGCGGTATCTTCCAGGTGATGGAAGGACGCCGCATCGTCGCCGACATGACATGCCAGGAGAATCTCCGTCTCGGCGCCTTCACGCGGCGCGATGGTGAGGTCTCCAGCGACATCGACATGGTCTACGACTACTTCCCGCGGCTGAAGGAACGCACCGGCCTCGCCGGCTATCTCTCCGGCGGCGAACAGCAGATGCTGGCGATCGGCCGCGCGCTGATGGCGCGGCCGAAGATGATCCTGATGGACGAGCCGTCGATGGGTCTGTCGCCGCTGCTGGTGAAGGAGGTTTTCGCCATCATCCAGAAGATCAACCGCGATCTCGGCGTCACCATCCTGCTGGTCGAGCAGAATGCGCGCGCCGCGCTCTCGGTGGCGAGCCACGGCTACATCATGGAACAGGGCAAGGTGGTGCTCGACGGCACCGCGGATGAATTGCGCGACAATGAGGACGTGAAGGAGTTCTATCTCGGCGGCGCCGGCGACCAGCGCAAGAGCTTCAAGAATCTCAAGAGCTTCAAACGGCGCAAACGGTGGCTCTAGTTCTGGACAACCTGCTCGCGACAAACAGGCCCGGCGCAGACCAACCCGGTCTTGCGTGCCAGGATCGCGCGTACACGGCGCGACACCAGGAACACGATTGTCGCCACGCTGATGGCGGCCACGACGATCAGCGCGCGCTTGAGGGACGAGCCTTCATCCAGCAGCAGCGCGCGGCCGGAGGCGCCGAGATAGGTGTAGAACACCAGCTGCGGCATCGTGCAGATGGTGGTGATCACGGCATAGGGCAACAGACCGATCTTGGTGAGGCCGAACAGATAGTTCTGCGCCGAATTCGGCATCGGACCGAAGAAGCGCATCAAGGCCATGATGCGCCAGCCTTCGTCGTTCACCGCCTGGGCAATCACGCGCCAGGTCGCGCGTTTGTCGATCTGACGCTCGACCCAGTCGCGCAGGACATGGCGCGCCAGCAGGCAGGCGAGCACCGACGCGACGGCGGCGACCGGAAGAATGATGACCAGCGATGACAGACCGAATGCGGCACCCGCTCCGATGACGACGAAGGTGCGGGGAACCGGCAGGAACGAGGACGCAACGACCAGCGCCGCCAGGACGCCCGCTGCAGGGAGATCAAGCTGGCCCCAGCTTTCGAGCCATTGGACGATACGTTCTGACGACATGATTTCCCCGTAGCACGCCAGCACAGGCCGAGGAACGACCGCAACGTCGCAACCACCAGGACATAGCAGATGCTCCACTTCGACAGCCTCGAGAATTGCGACCCGTCGCACCGCCATACCAATTTGTTCTCGCGGCTGCCCGAGGCGCTGCGCCACGCAATGCAGGCGCCTGCCTATAAGGAACATCTCAAGGGCATCAATCCTGCCGCCATCGTAAGCCCGGCGATGCTGGCGGAGCTGCCGGTGCTGCGAAAATCGGACCTGCCCGCCCTGCACAAGGCCAGACCGCCCTTCGGCGGCTTCGTGGCGGCCCAGCCGGGCTCGTTCGGCCGGCTGTTCACCTCCCCCGGCCCGATTTTCGAGCCGGAATCGAAACATGCCGACCCCTGGCACGGTGCCCGCGCGCTGCATGCCGCCGGGTTCCAGCCGGGCGATACCGTCCTCAACACCTTCAGCTATCACCTGACCCCGGGCGGCTTCATCTTCGACGGCGCCGCCCGGGCGCTCGGCTGCGCCGTGATCCCCGCCGGGCCGGGCAATACCGACCTGCAGCTTGAGCTGATCGAAGCCTATCGGCCAGCGGCCTATACCGGCACCCCGGACTTCCTCAAGATACTCCTGGACGCCGCAGAGAAGGCCCAGCGCGACGTTTCCTCGATCAAGCGGGCGCTGGTGTCCGGCGCGGCCTTCCCGCCCTCCCTGCAGGCCGAAATCAAGGCGCGGGGCATCGACGCCTATCAGGCCTATGCCACCGCCGATCTCGGCTTCATCGCCTATGAAAGCCCGGCCCGGGATGGGTTGATCGTCAACGAGGACCTGATTCTCGAAATCGTCACGCCCGGCACCGGCGATCCCGTGGCCGCCGGCGATGTCGGCGAGATCGTCGTCACCTCACTGGACCCGCATCATCCCTGGATCCGGCTGGCGCTGGGAGACCTCACCGCCGCCTTGCCGGGCCACAGCGCCTGCGGACGGACCAATATGCGGATCAAGGGCTGGATGGGCCGGGCGGATCAGGCCACCAAGGTGAAAGGAATGTTTGTGCGCCCCGAGCAGATCGCCGAGATCGGCAAGCGGCATCCGGAACTCGGCCGCCTCCGGCTGGTCGTCTCCCGCGACGGCGAGAGCGACGCCATGGTGCTGAAAGCCGAGGCGAGCCGCGACAGCGGGCTGCAGGAGGCCGTCACCGCTACCCTGCGGGCGGTCAGCAAGCTCGGCGGGACGGTGGAACTGGTTTCTCCAGGCTCCCTGCCCAATGACGGGAAGGTGATCGCCGACGAGCGCGGCGGCTAGCGAGGCTGCTTCATCTGCGATGAAGCGGCCTCCAGCCGTTTTCTCCATTGTCGCATGATCTTATCCGAAAACCGGCACCACTTTTCGGGATCATGCGATCGCGCGGAGCAGCCCTGCTCCCGGAAAAAGCCCGGACTTCGCAATCCGATCCTGCTATGCAGCGACCGAGTTCCGAAGATCGCGACCAAACTGGATGCTGAAACTGCTGCAAACGGCCGAAGCCTGGCTGCGTCACCCGACGGTGACCAAAATGATCAGCTTCGGCGTGATCGGCGTCGCCAATGCGGCCATCGATTTCGGCGTCTTCAGCATCGCCTATCAGGCGCTGAATGTTCCGATCGTGCCGGCCAATGTGGCAGCCTGGATGGTCGCGGTGTCCTGCTCCTACATCATGAACACCATGATCACGTTCCGGGCGGAGTCCGGCCGGGTGCTCCGCTGGAAGGATTACTTCGTTTTTGCAGCGTCGGGCTTTCTCGGCATGATCGCCAATACGGCGACGCTGCTGGTGCTCTCGACAATCATGCCGGTCTATGCCGCCAAGATTTGCGCCATCTTCACGGCCTTCGTCGTGAATTTCGCCATGTCACATTTCGTCGTCTTTCGTGCGAAGCCGCGCAACTGAGCAGCCTCGCCGCGACCATCGGTCTTAACGCTTTCTCAAGGTTCTGGCTGACAGGCACTTAAATACCTGCAATGTGTTCGCGGCATGAAAGTCGGTCTCGCGGCGAACGAGAGCGACCGCCAATCGCCGGTTCACGCCTGTCGGCACGGATTCCGCACAATGACCTTTTGGCCTTCCCGTTATTTCAGATACGGCATGGAGCGTTTCGGCGTCGTGCGCGACATCCTCACGCATCCGCTCACCGGCGACAGCAAAGCGAAGACGCTGTTCGACTATGTGAGCTGGAACTTCGCGCGCAGGACGATGAACCACAAAGTGGTAATGCAGCTGCCGAACGATCTGCAGATCATCGTGCCGAACCAGAGCAATTTCGCCACCGGTCTGTATCTCCACCAGCTCTACGATTTCCGCAATATGGGCTTCTTCTGCCACTTCCTGCGCGCGGAGGATCTGTTGCTCGACATCGGCGCCAATGTCGGCGTCTATGGCCTCCTTTCGGCCAAGAGCACGGGCTGCCGCGTGATCGCCTGCGAGCCGGCACCCGATACGTTCCGCACGCTGTCGGACAATGTGCGCCTCAACCAGCTCGACGACCACATCGAGCTGCACAACGCTGCCGTGGGCGATGCCGAGGGCACGCTGACGCTCTCGGTCGGCCAGCACGGCCTCAACCATGTGGTGCAAGGCGGCGGCACGACGGTGCCGCAGCGCCGCCTCGACGACATCGCCGGCGGCCGCGCACCGCGCGCACTCAAGCTCGATGTCGAAGGCTATGAGATGCATGTGCTGCGCGGCGCCCCGCGCATCCTCGCCAATCCCGAGTTCAAGGTGGTGATGGTAGAGATCAATGGCCTGATCGAACGCTACGGCGAGACCGTGGATGGCATCCGCGCCCATCTGCGCAACCACGGCTTCGCACCGGTCGCTTACGATCCGGCGACGCGCAGGCTCGATCCCGGCGGGCAACTCGACGAGATGTTCGTGCGCGATCTCGATTTCGTCGGCCAGCGCGTCCGCAACGCGCCGGCCTTCGAACTGCTCGGAAAGACCTACTGAGCGTCCGGCCCGAGCACGCGATCGGCTTCGGCGACCGCGCAGAGGATGTGATAGAACGACGAGGCCGGGATCGTATCCACCAGCGAACGGCCCTCGGCGTCGAACTGGTCGTACCAGCCGCCTTTGACCGGATGCTGCAGATAATGCTTGTCCAGGCGGACAAGCGCCGCGCGAGCCTCATCGGCCGCGCCCGCGACGCCGGACTCGGCCTGGGCCAGCCAGGCCTTCACGATCTCCGTCTGCGGCCACAGGCGCCGCGTCGACTTGACGATATTCCCCTGGGCGTCGCCCTCATCGATCAGGCAACCGCTGGCATCGCGGTAGCGCAGAGCCGTTTCCAATAGCACCGCGCGATGTTTCCCGGTCGGACAACCGGTGATGCGCTCGAACTGCTTGAGCAGCCACACCCATTCGGCCTGATGGCCGGGCTCGACGCTGACCGGCTCGATGCGCGACCAGTCCTGCTCGAAATATTCGCCCAGCACGCCCTTCTGCGCATCGAACAGATTCGAGACGAACAGGCCGTACAGATCTCCGGCGCGCTGCTGGAATGCTTGATCATGGGTGGCATCGAAGGCCGCGATGAAGGCCTCGAACAAATGCATCTGCGGATTCTGCCGCCGCGGCATGGCGGCCGGAATGCCTTCGACATAGCCGCCATCCGGCGAGCGGAGCTGCGTGTCGATGAAATGCATCAGGCTGTCGATCTCGGCGCGGACCTTTACGTCACGATCGAGCTGATAGACCGTGGCCAGCGCCAGCAGGATGAAGGCGTGGTCGTAGGTGTCGCGGAGCGGATTGAGGACGGAGCCGTCGGGGCCGAGGATATGGACGAAACCAGGTTTGCCGTCAGGGGACTTGGCCCTGGCAAGCAGATAGTCCAGCCCTTTGCGGGCGATCGCAGCACCTTCGGGATACCAGCCGAGCTGGGCAGCCTTGGCGAAGCAGTATATCTGGCGCGCCTGGACGCGAACACGGCGGGGCGCGGCGACGTCGGGGGCGCCGTCGGCGGAAAGGCGCTCGATGAAAGCGCCGCTTTCTCGATCCTGTCCGCAATTACTCCACGAGAAAAGTGAATCGCTGAGAAATTCGCTTTTCATCATTCGGAGCTCCTATCCTGCAATCTTCCGACCACGCCCATCAATCAGCGGACCTGCTCATCACGTGTTCGTAGAGCGCAAGGCAGGCACGATTAAGTCGCCAAGCAAAGAAACACAGCTGTCCACATCGTGGATATTTGTCGTCCCCTTTTTTCGGCCGGATCAGAAGGTCGCCCTACCTGCGACATCCTGCAGCACCTCACAGGTTTTCCTGATCTCCTCAGACGTCAAACTCGGATGAACGAGGAAGGCCAAGCTCGTCGCACCGAGCTCCATTGTATTCGGCAACCGCTGTTCAGGCACAAAACCGGCATCCTGAAAACACTTCTCCAGGTAGATTTCCGAACATGTACCTTGAAAACAAGGCACGCCAGCTTTGTTGATCTCCTGAACCATCCTGTCGCGGGTCCAGTCACTGCGTAGCTTTTCGGGCTTCACATAAACGTAGCATCGATACCATGCATGCTCGCTATCAGAAGGCAGCGTCGGCACGCGCAATCCCGAGCATGACATTGCGGCTTCGCAAATCGCATTCGCATTCCGCGTGCGAGCGACATGCCACTCCTCCATGCGCTTGAGCTGGATGCGGCCAATCACCGCCTGCATTTCGAGCATTCGCCAGTTCGTGCCAAAACTCTCGTGCAGCCAACGGAATCCCGGCGGATGACTCCGGTGATAGACCGCATCCCAGGACTTGCCGTGATCTTTATAGGACCACGCCTTCTCCCAAAGATCGCGGCGATTGGTGGTAACCATTCCTCCTTCGCCGCCAGTGGTCATGATTTTGTCTTGGCAGAACGACCACGCGTTGATGTCGCCCCAAGAACCGACAGCGCGACCTTGATATTTTGCGCCATGCGCCTGCGCGCAGTCTTCAATCACAAAAATGTCGTTGGCTCGAGCCAGCTCCATGATAGGGGCCATGTCACAGGGCCATCCCGCAAGATGGACACAAAGGATCGCCCGTGTCCGCTCGGTCAGCACCGCGCGTATCGTTTCGGCGGAAATATTCTGAGAATCGCGATCGACATCGGCGAAAACAGGTACGAGGCCGGCATTCACAACACAGGACGCGGAGGCCACGAACGATCGCGGAGTGACAACAACTTCATCACCGGGCTTCAACCCGAGAGCGACAAGCGCCAAATCCAAGGCGACTGTCCCATTCGCAAGGCTGACAGCGTACGAGCAATCGGCCCAAGGAGCGAACTCCCGTTCAAATTCGCGGCATTCTTCGCCTGTCCAATAGTTTACTCTATTGGAGAGCAACACCCGAGATACGCTTTCGGCTTCCTCTTGCGAAAAGTTAGGCCAAGGCGAAAAAGGTGTATTCAGCATGTCTAACTGTCCAGCAACTAAATGACGTGTTGTTTTTTGATGGGTCGCGCAGGCACACCGACGACAGTTTGGTGTCCTTCGACATCATGAACGACCGCCGCGCCGGCGCCAATGGTTACATTTTCACCGATTGTTACACCCTGCTTCACCGCCGCACCGATGCCAACCCAACTGCCAGCTCCGACCTTGACGTCCCCCGCCAGCCGTCCCCCTGGGCAAACGTGCACACCAGCGCCTAACTTACAATCGTGATCGACCGACGCTCCCGTATTGACGATACATCCTACATCAATTGAAGCACCAATATTAACGACTGCTCCAGCAACGACTATCGAACCAGCTCCGATGCTCGCGCCAACGCTGACAGACGCATTCGGGTGAATGATCGTCGCAAGCCTGGCTCCCGCATGCATAAAGGCATTGAGAAAGCGAACCCGTGTCGCACTGTGCCCGATCGCTACGAACAGCTCATCGTCAGAACGAGCAGCCCCAACAATCTGATCACTGCCACCCGCCACGGCCCACGTGGCATTTTGGGTCAGCTTCGGCCACCGATCGTCAAAAAAGAGAATCTCGCTCCAAGCGCCCTGGGCCCTCGCGCAATCGGCGACGACTCGACCATGGCCGCTCGCACCTAAAATCAGCAAGCGCTTAAAGGTCATCCGTGTTCGACCTGTTTCCCTTGAATGGACTCATTGTCGCGCTCCCCGCAGCGCTTATCCCTTCTCGAGCCATCACCTTGTAGAAGGTTCGGCCGATGATCTTGAGATCGAGCCAGAACGAGCGATTCTCAACGTACCATACATCGCATTCGAGACGCTCATCCCAATCAAGACTGTTGCGACCACTAATCTGAGCCCAACCCGTGAGTCCTGGCCTCACCGAATGCCTAAGCGCTTGCCGCGCATTGTATAGGGGCAAATACTCAACCAACAACGGACGCGGCCCGACAATACTCATCTCTCCGCGAAGGATGTTATAAAGCTCGGGCAATTCGTCCAAGCTCGTCGATCGAAGAAAACGACCGAATTTGGTCAGTCTCACCGCGTCGGGAAGAAGCTCTCCGTCCTCCCCCCTTTCATCCGTCATTGTACGAAACTTCACGATCTGGAAATGTGCATTTCCAAGCCCGACCCGCGTCTGGCGAAACAAAATCGGAGTTCCAAGAAAGATGCGCACCAGCAGGCCCAGACCGAGGAGAACTGGTGCGAGCACGACAATCGCCACGACAACAATGAACAGGTCGAATGAGCGCTTAAGCACGACGAGCAGCCTGGATTAGCACCCCTTGGAATTCCTTAGCGAGCTTGACGCGATCGAATTCACGCTCAGCGAGAGCCCGGCCATTTCGCCGCATCGACAGCCGCAACGCGCGATCATTCGCCATCGTTTCCAGCGCATCAGCAAACCGCCCAGGATCCTCCGGAGGGACAGCAATTCCGCATGCATTTTCACTCAGCAATTGAGCAATCCAGCCAGGATAGTTAGTGATGACGGGGAGTCCCGCAGAGATATAGTCGAAGAACTTATTTGGCGACGTTCCAAAATAGAAGGCGGGCACATTTGCCAAAAGCATGAGGCCAGCGTCGGAGTCGGCGAACAACCTCGCCAGCCGCGCTTTGGGCATGCCCGGCAAGAAAACACAGTTCGCCAAGCCAGCCCGAGTAGCTCGCTCGATAAGTTTTGGCTTCAATCCCCCATCGCCCACCAAGACCAGCTTAATGTCGCTCCGGCCACGCTTCTGCAACTCCTGAGCAACATCCAGCACCGCATCGAGCCCGTTTGCGATGCCATGCGTTCCGGCAAACACAGCGACGAAGTCGTCTTGCCCGACACCGGCAGGGCGACCACCTCCCTCACTCGCTTCAGCGCTAAAAAAATCCAGATCGCACCCATTTGGAATAAAATGGATTCGTTCAGGCGCAACGCCCAGTCTTTCAATTCCAGCGACAATGCCAGGAGCCAGTCCGATACAGGCAGTCGCGGTTCGGTAAGAGATCCACTCAAGCACCGACATCAGCCAAAGGATGATCGGATTGGTTATGACCCCCATTTCGCGCGGCAATTCCGGCCAAAGATCCCGAACTTCGAAAACGAAGGGCTTTCGCCGAAACAAAGCCGCAGCAATCCCCGGTATGGAGGCTGTCAGCGGAGTGGATGTCGCAAAGATCACGTCATAGTCTTCGTGCAGAGCCATCCGCACGCTGCGCCAAGCATATTTCAAGAAGGTCAAGACGCGACGAACGAAACCGTCGCGATTTGAATACGGCAGCTCAAACTCAACGATATTGATCCCATCGACGGCACCGGTACGTACACCATTACGAAAAGCGCCAGATAGCTCAGTCGCTCCACCTGCATAAGATCCACACACCATCAACACGTCATGCCCGGACTCGATCAAGCCTCGGGCAAACTCATACGACCGTGTTCCTGCAGAGCCTGCGGGCGTACTGAAATGCTGATGAAAATAGATGACCTTCATGTTCTGACGCGGGCCCCTTGTTGCCACCCGATACCCAATGCTGAAGCCGCTTAACTGTATCTTATTGTCGTCCAAATCGTACCAGGCTGAGCGAGTTCGACTTCCAGGACGCGTATTCTTTCTGTTTTTCCATAATGTAACGAGATATCAGCTTCAGCGAGCCGTACCTCCTTAATACTAACGTCTGCGGCAATGTAAATTGCGACACCATCTCTTGATGCGACATTGTTCTGAAGCACCCAGCCGTCGAAACGAAGATGCCATCGAAGAACTGCACTTTGCTTGAAGTGATCGACCCTGTCTGTGACAAGACACTCACGATCTGTGAGTGAAACCTGCCTTTCGTGCCGCGCACCGCACCAATCACTATAGGCCGCTCCCCATACCTGCGCGCCGTTGTTGCTTGTCCGAAGAGGAAAGAGCTCTTTAACCGCAAGCCAGCGACCGTAGAGAAATCGGGACAACTTGGGCATTTGATCGTGACCATCAAACTGCACCGTGTTGTGACCTGTCACGCCGGCAAAGTTTGCTATCCGTTCCGTCGAGGCGGCATAGCTAAAGGTCCCACTATCGCACAGGACATTCTCTCCCCGACACCAAAAATCCAGATGCAGCGCATCGGCATGACTCGGGCGAAACTTGAAACGTGGAAACCGGATAACGGCTCGCGAATGACGGGTTCGCAAGATCGCGAAGCCGCCATCTCGATACTCGCGCGATCCCGCTTCCGGCGCGAGCCGCTCCGGCACGGCCACACCGAGCCAAGCCAAATGCTCATTCCACTTGCCAGAGCCGTAGGCTCGGAGGCTCCAGAACAGCGCATAACTGAGCTGAACGCTAGGTCGGTAGTCCCGATACCCATCGGTCAACGGCAGCAGTCTCGCTCCATCATTCGCGCCGATATTGGGGGCATCCCCGCTCTGGTCATCCACCATGTCGCGCAACCATGATGCTGCGGCTTGAGCGCGACCGTAGAATTTCGCAGAAAACAGGGCTTCCGACGCGGCCGCACGCCAAAGTTCGACGAACGATAACGTATCCAGCATCATCCTATGATAGTTGACGGAATACTGACTAAAAGTACCGTCATCCATGACCAGCTTGCCGACACGATCCTCCAGCATACGCCGCCCCTTGGCTGCGTAGCCCGCAGCTTCTTCGACGTGCGGCGCCATCCAAGATCCACCAACAAAAAGCGCTGCGCCCTCGCTCGTACCGTGATTGTTGTCTTGAGCCACAGCGTAGTGCGTCGACGCCGCTATTCGGCGCAAGTGGTTCATCACGAACTCTTTCACTCGAGCAGAAGGAGCCGCTTCCTGCCCGAGAATGCGCGCCGCAAGAGCCATGTTCAGGAGCCGAATCGAGGTCTCCTGTCCGCACTTCCAGTTGGGCCCCACATATTCCGGGTTCGCGCTGGACCAATTGTCCAGCCAGCTGTTCAATGCATCGACAACTTGCCCCTGATCATCAAACCTAGCATTCTGGGCGAAACGCACGACCCAGTCGAGCCGAGACAACTCCCAGATCCACTTGATGTCTCCGAAGCTCGGATCGAAGTCGCCCAGTTCATACCAAGGCCGATCTCCGCCCGGATGTTGCTCTCTCGTCAGAGGGTGGAGGAACCAGTCCGGAGCGCTCTCCAAGGAAGCCTCAGCCGGCAGCCAGCCGAAATATCGAAGCGGAAAAAGAGGCGGCGGCACTGGAAGATCGTTGCCGCCTTCAGCGCTCACAAAAAAAGGTCCCACAGCGCGCGGCGCAGATGGCTTGACGGCCGCGGCCCCCATCCGCGCTCTCAGCTGGGCCCGATACAGGGCAAACCGCAGCACATTCAAAATACCGAGCCGAAGACTTGTTTCGACCTTAAGGATAAAACCGGTGCGGCTCATCGTCCCGCGAAGCCCCCTATCAAAGCACGCGCAGGGCAGCGCACGCGAGAATATCGCTCTGTCTCTAACGGCACTTTATACCTGAAGACTTATTGCCACACACGGGGCCGTCGAGGTTGCCGAAATCCAAACCTGCCCGCACAGCTGACTGCTTCCTGCCTGACACGCCCCGCCAAGATTGCTCGATTCGGCCCAACCGCCAGGTCGTCCGCACCTCTGTACTGAGAGCTTTCCCGCCTCCCCCAAAGCATATAGTTCTAATCTCGCAGCTGAGGCCGTACAAATGACGACAATCTCAAAGCTGGTCTGCATCGAGATCAGCATCTTTATACTTCTCTACGGTTGGTTCCTAGCCAGATTAATAGGGGCTTGGTCACACCCGGCTGTCGTCTATGCCGTCTTCTGGTTCGGAATGACCTTTCTTCCTCTCGTCGTCATGTTTCCTTTACAGGGAAACATTCAGGCCATGATCTACATCCTGGCGACAGTCGTCGCGTTTAGTGCGCCCGCCCTTTGCAGCAACTGGCACAAATCTGTCATGATTGCAAAGTCCAGATTGACGAATCACGAAGACCCTGCCGTATGGCTCCACCTTGCGTTTCTCTTTCTGCAGGGAATCGCCGTAGCATTTGTGTTCCTGAATATGGAAAGGCAAGGCATACCGTTTGCAGAGTTCCTGCGCGCCCCAACTCAAACCTCGGCTCGCTATCTGGCGCTCAGATACAACAACCAGATAGCGTCCAATATCTTCAGCCAGCTGGGATTGACCTTTAGCTACATCGGCGCAGCTTTAGGCGGAATGCTGGTCGTCTCGACCTCGTCCAGACTGCGCGTGTTGTTGATTTTCGCCCTCGCGCTTGCCCCACCCGTGTTACACATGGCGATCTACGCTGACAAAGGCACGCTATTCCTCGCGGGAGCGTTTTACTTTGCCGGAGTGTTGGTGACACGCGTGAGCAGGGGCAACACGGCTCTTGTCGACTCATCGACACTCAAGATCGCGATACTACTTACGATCATCGCCTCACCTCTCATCATCTATTCACTGTATATCCGCGCGAGCGGTAACCTCGCATATTACGTGAGCTCATATGCGTTCGGTCACCTATACGCATTCTCCGACTGGTTCCACCTACTCCCCTTCGAAGCAGGACCGACTCTCGAATACACAAATCCAGAAGCACCTACGTACGGATACTGGACCTTTATGGCGATCGCAAAGTATCTGGTCGCAGCCCAGGAATTACCACCGGGGTATTTTGCTGAATACTATATCATCCCAGGAGTACTGAGCTCGAACATCTTCACCATGTTCCGCGGCTTGATCTATGATTTCGGAATCGTCGGATCGCTTGTCTTCATGTCCGCATTTGGCTTTACCGCTTCACTTGCATATCGATGGATGCTGGCAACCCCTGCCCCGGTGTTAGCCCAGGTATTCTACGTGCTAACAATAGGATGCATCTATACGTCGTACATTATCAGCTTGCTCGTCTGGTCCAGCATTTACGCATCGATGGTCGGATTGGCTGTCATTCTTGGCATGGACAGGGCGGTCAAGATGAGCACGCTTCTTTCAAACAGCCAAGCTGAGTACTCGACAGCCTAGCCTATGCTCCGTGCAGCTCCGCACTCCCGGGAGCACCGCGCCCTATTGAATGTTAGGCGACCAAGCCACGACACTTTGAGAGATGACGAACATTCAGTAAGATATAGGCAATGGGCATTATAGGAAATTCTCTTATGAGCGTGAGACGACGACCTTCGATAGGATTTGTATTGGTTGCTCTCATTTCGGTGAACGTGATCGGCATTGGTTTGTCAGAAATTCAGCGCCGCGCCCTCGTAACCCAGTCGATCGAAAGTCAACGAGAGGTCCTTTACGAAGTTCGCGCCCTGAAAGAAGCCATGCAGCGCCAATCTTGGTATGATGGCCAACTCACTCGAGTTTTAGCTCTGGTCCTATTGCCAGGAACGACCGCGGAACGTCGCGCCGCCGTTGCGGACGCTGCAGAAGCTCTGCAGCGAGACGCCAAGAGGGCTCAACACGCCGGCGAATTGAGAGCGGCTTTGAATAAGTACTACATCACCAAGGGAGGATTTCCCGGTCCATTCCCGGACAACTCTGTGGAAGACCTCAAAGCCCCACTCGTTGGAGGTGGCTACTTGGATGCTATTCCGCACGATCCTTCGCCAAGCAATCAGTATCGTTACACGAATGAAAAGGGTGGAACCCGCTACGGGTTGAGAATCCCTCTGGATGACGGAAGCTTTTGTATTACGGGAGTGGGCTTCGAAGGAAAAGGCTGGTGGGGCAATTTGAAGGAATGCCCGTTTTAATTTACTCACCTCAAACGCTCAGGCGATAGTCGATTTCGATATTGGGGAAGCGGTGCTGTATTTCATCTTTTCTAAAACGCTTGGTATACTATTGCTTCCGACAAATTTACTGCTGATCGTCGGGCTCTCCGGCGCGACACTCTATCTCCTCTCGCATCGAAAGATTGCTGCGCAGCTTCTAATCGTTAGCGTTACGGGTCTGGCAATCTGCGCTTTTACGCCGCTCGGCTACGCGATGCTTCTACCTCTTGAAAATCGCTTTCCGAAATGGGAAGCGTCATCAGATTTTGAAGGCATTGTTATTCTCGGCGGCGGCCTGCGTTCGGACGTATCAGCAGACAGAGGGGAGCCCGTCTCGGGATTTGCCGTCGACAGGATCATCTACTCCGCACAGCTAGCGCGCGGAAATCCCGAAGCGAAAATCATTTATACAGGCGGAAGCTCGAACATTTATGACAATGACGCGAAGGAAGCTGATTTCGCCGTCATACTCTTAGAGAGTTTAGGTGTAGAAAAAGAGCGAATCCGGATTGACCGTCTGTCTCGGAACACCATGGAAAATGTTGATTTCGTCAAGGCCAATCTTAACGCACCGGGAACCGGTCGCCGTTGGTTGCTTGTGACTTCAGCTTTCCACATGCCGCGCTCGATGGGACTTTTTCGGAGGGCTGGCGTCGACATCCAAGCCGTGCCCGTCGGATGGCTTACGGGCGGCAATAACGACCTTCGGAGGTTTTCTGCAGGTTTCGACGGCCTGTTTCGGGTCAACGTTGCTGCTAGGGAATGGATAGGTCTCGTTGCTGCAAAGATTATGGGCCGATCACAGGACCTCTTTCCTTCCGCATGATTTTATCCCCAATTTGTTCAGACAACCGTCCATTTTGTTCCCTGTCGTCAGATCCCCGGATCACAGCTTCGCTGCAAGGCCAGCATATTTGCAGGGGAGTAGGCTCGCCTTTGTCCTCGAGACTTGCCTCCCAAGCCCCGTATGATACTCACACGCTAACAGCAGGCTGGCCCGTGGTTCATAACCTGCACGAAGTGCCCATCCAACGACGTGAGCCGAGATGATGTTCGCAATCAGCAACTTGTAACGACTCCCGACGAAGGGATGCCTGTCGTTGATCAGCAACAAGCTACCAGTCTTCGTGCGGGACGGGTGCGTAACAACGCTGATACAGCCGCAAACAAATCTTCCGATGTTGAAGCCGTTGCTGAGAAGGCTCCCGCGGCACTGCGGGCTTGAAACAGATAGAAGACGTCGACTTTACTATCGATACGATAGTGCGGTCTGCTCTCAATAGTTGGATCCCAGTTATGGCCCAAGATACTGCCGCCTCCACCTCATCGACAGCCTTGTTGGATTCTCTCGTTTTGATCGCGGAGGGATGGAAGTATCTTGTAGCCTTCCCGGTCGCCCTCGGCCTCATTGCACTACTGATTTGCGTGTTTCAGCCAAAGAGCTACGAAACGACGGCACGAATTGCGGCATTGGAAGCAGACAAGGCTTCGATCATTTCACATGAGAATATACGCCAAGCGCTAAAATCGGTCTCGGCGACGACTCCATTCGAGGACGTCTCTGCCGGACTTAGCCTGACTTCACACGACCGGACAACATCGTGGAACGGCAATCGCGCCAATACTTTGAGTACGTTTCGTCTGAGTTTGAAATCAGCTTCTGCCGCAGAATCCCCAGCTATTCTTGGCGCTGTCATTAGTATCTACGAGCAAGCGTCCGGAGATAAGGTCAACGCTGCGCGCGACGCACTTTATCAATCCCAGTTGGATGAAGTGCGACAAGATATCGCCACGAGAAAGAAAATTCTCAGCGATCTGGAAAATTTTACGGCCGCAACGCCTAACGTTGCGGCGGTATCGGGCGGGGATTCAATCGCTACGATTGCATCCACGATGATATCCCTTGCAAATGCGATTGAGAAGAAGCGCGATGCAGAGCTTCAAGTCTTGTACAAGATCGCCATTACCCCTCGATCGATCGTTATCGACCCTCCAACTGCTGCAATGCTGGTCAAGGGACCGCAAACGGTAAACGCGGTGATCTTTAGCGTCCTTGCGGGAGAGCTTCTGGCGATCGGTTTTGTTCTTTTGCGCAATCTGCTGCGATTGCAAGCTCAAGCTCCGGGCGGCGGTGAAAAAGTTGCTCGCCTGCGAAAAGCGTTCGGCTTGCGCCCGGCACATGCCCAGAGCGAAAGCGGTACCGTTTGATGAAAGCCCTATTCGTACTCGGCACCCGGCCTGAAGCGATCAAAATGGCACCGCTCATTCAGACCATGAGGGCGGACGCGAGAGCGGCAGTTAAGGTCTGCGTGACAGCCCAACACAGGCAAATGCTCGATCAAGTGCTCAACTTGTTCGATATAACACCTGACTGGGACATGAATCTCATGAAGCCGGGGCAAGACCTCACTGACATCACGGTCCGTGTCCTGACCGGCCTTCGGGATGTACTTCGAGCAGATCGGCCGGACGTCGTAATCGTGCACGGCGATACCTCAACGACCTTTTCTGCCTCCCTGGCGGCTTATTACGAGCGCATCTCAATAGCTCACGTCGAAGCTGGCCTGCGGACCCGTAATCTCTATTCGCCCTGGCCCGAAGAAGGAAATAGGAAACTAACTGGAGCTCTCGCACGCTGGCACTTCGCACCGACCGAAACCGCTCGCGCGAATCTGCTCCGCGAAGGCGCCTCGCCCGGCTCAATTCACATCACGGGCAACACGGTTATCGACGCTCTCATTCAGGTTCGTGAGAAGCTCCGTAAAGACGATGAACTGCGGGACGAATATGCGCGAACTTTTGGGTTTCTCTCGACGTCTCGGCGAATGGTTCTGGTGACAGGGCACAGGCGTGAAAACTTCGGTGACGGTTTTGAACGCATTTGTTCCGCGCTAGCACGAATTGCCTTGGACCGCCCCGACGTAGATATCGTGTATCCCGTACACTTGAATCCAAATGTGCGTGAGCCAGTCGAGCGGATACTGAATGGCATCGCCAATATCCATCTGATAGCCCCGCTCGACTATCTCCCTTTCGTTTACCTCATGACCCGCAGCGACATTATCCTGACCGACTCCGGAGGAATTCAGGAGGAAGCACCGTCGCTCGGAAAACCCGTGCTCGTTATGAGGGACACGACGGAGCGTCCCGAAGCCGTTGCGGCGGGAACCGTCCGCTTGGTAGGCACGGATGCTGATAAGATCTATTCAGAGGTGATGACGCTTCTCACCGACAGAACGGCCCACGAGAGGATGTCGCAAGCAGACAATCCCTATGGAGACGGTCTTGCTTCGCAAAGAATCAAAGACGTTTTGCTGCAGGGCATCTAATCCTCCCCCGGTTTCGCGAGAGCTCAGAATATGAACATCAAAACCATCTCGGTCATAGGCCTGGGCTACATCGGCCTCCCTACGGCCGCCGTCTTTGCGTCACGTCGTATCAAGGTGATCGGTGTTGACGTCGTTCAGAAGACTGTCGACACTATCAACTCGGGTGCTGTCCATATCGTCGAGCCAGACCTTGACATTCTGGTGCACGGCGCTGTCGCAACCGGCTACCTTCGGGCAACAACAAAACCTGAACCAGCAGATGCATTCCTGATTGCTGTGCCGACCCCGTTCAAAGACGATCACGAGCCTGACCTTCGTTTTATCGAGCAGGTCGCAGCATCCTTGGCTCCGATTCTCAAATCAGGGGATCTCGTCGTACTGGAATCGACGTCGCCGGTTGGAACGACACATCAACTGGCACGATGGCTTGCAGCGGCTCGACCTGATCTGACATTCCCGGATACTCATGGTGATGATTCTGACGTCAGGATTGCCTACTGTCCTGAACGCGTGTTGCCCGGCCACGTCGTACGCGAATTGGTTCAGAACGATCGAATCATTGGCGGCCTTTCGGCTCGTTGCTCGGTCGCAGCGACCGAGCTTTACAAGATTTTCCTTGAAGGCGAGTGCATCGTTACAAACGCGCATACCGCGGAGATGTGCAAACTCACAGAGAACAGCTTTCGCGACGTCAACATTGCATTCGCGAATGAACTGTCGGTCATCTGCGATAAGCTGAACATCAATGTTTGGGAGCTTATCAAGCTCGCCAATAGACATCCGCGAGTAAACATCCTGCAGCCGGGGCCAGGTGTTGGCGGACATTGTATTGCTGTTGACCCTTGGTTCATTGTCAACAAGACACCAGAGGAAGCGCGCCTTATACGAACGGCGCGCGTCGTAAACGACAACAAACCAGCCTGGGTCCTCGACAAGATAAATGCCATGAGGCCGAACAAAGAAGAGGTGACTATCGCCTGCTTCGGCTTGAGCTTTAAACCGAATATCGACGACCTTCGCGAGAGCCCTGCGCTTGCGATCGCAAGCGAACTGGCGGCGGGAACTTGGTTCGAGGTATTGGCAGTTGAACCAAATATCGATCAGCTTCCGACAGAACTGAGCGCACTTCAAAATGTTAAGCTGGTATCAGCAGAAGAAGCGCTTACGCGCGCGGACATTGTCGTTCTGCTGGTCAATCACCGTCAGTTTTCAGACCTGAGGCAAACCCTGGCTGATCACGGCTGTGTAGTGGACGCTATTGGGCTGATCTGACCTCCCTACCGCGTAAGATGCTGACGAGATTCATGACCGCTCGAAAAGATGCATCGAACTTGCTGGCGCTGATAGCCATTCAGGGCAGCAATGCGGTTCTGCCGTTGATCATCTTCCCATACTCGCTCCACATTCTTGGCCCGGACCGATACCAAGATCTCGTTCAGGGAGAAGCAGTCTCCCTGCTCGCATTGAGTATTGTCGTCTACTGTTTCGAGGTCACAGGAGTGGCCGCGGTCATCGGCTGCCATCCCCTCCATGACAAAGATAAGATCGCGCGCGAGTTTAGTATTGTCAGCTATTCACGATTGCTGCTCTTTGGAATCACGACGCCTCCTCTGTTGTTGATCATCCATGCGTTGCACCCCGGCCTGCTGCCCGCAACGGCCGCGTGGCTTATGATCCCGCTCAGCTTCGCGATTTCTCCGAACTGGCTCTTCCTCGGCCTGCAGCGGAACGAAATCTTGGCGGTCGTAACTTGTGGAAGCCGGCTCGCCGCCGTCGCGCTCGTATTCGCAGTCATTCACGGCCCTGCGGACCACCTGTACGTCCCCTTGACGATTGGCGGTTGCTATTTGTTAGCAGCCCTGATCGCTCTATATGTCGCAACTAGGATATTCGGTGCCCGCTTCGTTCCCGTCCCATGGAAGGACATTTACCGTCAGATCATTGACGGAAACGCGATATTTCTGGCTAACGCGAGCGTTACGCTTTATCGCGACTTGAATGTTCTAATTCTCGGTGTACTCAACGTTCCGAGCTACGCAGTCGCCAACTATTCGATCGCTGAGAAGTTCGCAAAAGCCCTTCAAGCAACAAGTCGCCCAATCAACCAGCATCTCGTGCCGAAGGCTATGGCACTCGCGAAACAAGCGGCGTCTCCAACCCGCTCTCTCTATTTCGCCCTTTGTCGCCTTCTCGTTCCCATCACGGTCCTTCTTACGACCGTATCTGCAGTTATGTTCTTGCTGATCGCTTTTCGGCAGTCGCTTCCTATGCTGAATAATATCGAAAGCTATTATCCAGTAGCGCTGCTCGCGTCGATCATGAGCATCGCGGGCATATTTGGATCTGCAAACAGCGTCCTCGGCATGACCAGCCTGAGTGTCCTTGGAAGGAGCCGCTTCCTCCTGATTGCTGTTCTCCTGACGGGAATTGTGTCACTGGTCACGACATTTGGGCTCGCATTCGCCTTTTTCGAAGTCGGCGCAGCCGTCGGATTCGTGCTGGGAGAGCTCCTCCTCTTTGCGATCATCACCTGGAAATTTCTCAACAACCACAGGTCGGTGGGTGTTTCCAAGCAACGCCGTGATTTTTGAGCCTGCTTGCGTCTCTAAGGCATTCGGATGTAATGACCTTTCGGCGTCGGGATTGCCGCCCAAAACAGCCATGCTGGAAAACTAGCGCGTGTCAGCCCATTAGACACTCGCCCCTAGATAGCAACCTCGTTATTCGGACCCACCAGATGAAGATCGGCTACGTTTGCACAAACTTCAACAATTCGTCGTTCACGGTCTCGGCCGTGAACAGCCTATTGGCGAACGCCGGTCATGAGGTTTTCTCGGTGATCGTGGATAATGGATCAGACGATGCCAATAGGGATATTCTCCGCGATTTGGCAGCATTCTCCCCTTCGATTCATGTCATCTTCAGCCCGGAAAATGTCGGTTATTTTCGGGGTTTAAACCTTGGAATCCGACACCTTCGGACCAGCCATCCTGATATTGACTGGATGGTGATTGGCAACAATGACCTCGAGTTCCCGAGCGATTTCGTAGAACGCTTGCAGCAGCATGTGGCCAAATGGGAACAATACCCGGTAATCTCCCCTGACATCATTACGATCGATGGCTGCCATCAAAATCCACATGTGATTTCTCACATCTCGGGCATCCGAGAACTGGTCTACGACATCTATTTTTCCAACTATTATGTCGGCCTGTTGACACAGAAGCTCGCGCTTGCCCTTCATCGATTTTCCGACCGGCGCGATGAGGAACAGTGGGCCACCCCCCAGGCTATCCACCAAGGCCACGGTTCCTGTTATATTCTCGGCCCCGTTTTCTTCGATCACTTTGAGGAGCTCTGGGCTCCAACATTCTTGATGTCCGAGGAGTTTTTCCTGGCCAAGCAATTGATGGGAATTGATGCGCAGGTATACTATGACCCTGCCATTCAAGTTACCCACCACTGGCATGGCGCTGTGGGACGCCTTCCGAATCGGCGCCGGTGGGAGCTTTCGCGCTCAGCCCATATCGAGTATCGCAAATACGTGAAGCCGTTCGTGTGGCCCTCTAACCGACCGACATCGCCATCTCCGTAACGAGCAACCCCACTACAAGATTTCAGAACATCTTCGTCTGCCTCCCGGACGGGGCGTGCGACTGATCGAGGCCCGATAAGCAAAGTCATGAGACAGTATCAGATCTGCACTAACTGCGTCATGGATACCACGGACTCCAACATCGTCTTTGACGCGAATGGAGTCTGCGACCATTGCCTGGGATTCAAAAGCGACGTGGTGCCTAATTGGCATCCGAACGAAGAAGGCAAAGCCAAATTCCGCGCGCAGGTCGAGAAGATCAAAGAAGCAGGCAAATCCCACCCCTTCGACTGCATCATGGGAATGAGTGGCGGCCTCGACAGCTCATATCTGCTGCATCTCGCAGTTACTGAATTTAATCTGAGGCCACTTGTTTTTCACGTCGATGGCGGATGGAATACCGACATTGCCGTCAGCAACATTCAGGGGCTGGTCGATGGGCTTAAACTCGATCTCTATACCGAGGTGATCAACTGGCAGGAAATGCGCGACTTCCAGCTCGCATTCTTCAAGTCGGGCGTCCCTCACCTCGACATTCCGCAGGATCACGCCTTCGTTGCGACGCTATATCACTTCGCTAACAAACATGGCATCAAATACATTCTGAATGGCGGCAACTTCGCTACGGAGTGTGTGCGAAATCCGCTCGAATGGCTTTATTACGGCACCGACATGGCGCAGATAAATGACATTCAGAGCAAGTTCGGTACAAGGCGGCTTGAGACCTACCCCCTCTCGAGCGTTTTCTTTCACAAGATCTATTTGCGATATATCAAGGGCGTCACCGTCGTTAAGCCGCTGAACTATATGCCGTATACGAAGCAGATTGCGGCTCAGACGCTGTCGGAAAAGTACGGTTGGACGCCGTATCCCCAGAAGCACTTCGAATCGCGCTTCACGCGGTTTTTCGAAGCATACTGGCTGCCTACCCGCTTCGGCTACGATACCCGCCGCGTCCAGTTTTCGAGCCTCATTTTGACCGGCCAGATGACGCGTGAAGAAGCTTTGGAAAGACTGAAACAGCCTGCTTACGATCCTGCAACTATCGACGAAGAGTTTGCTTTTATCGCCACCAAACTCGGGATCACCGTCGACGAGCTTCGACGCTATCACACGATGCCGTTGAAAACGTACAAGGACTACAAGAACCAGCAGTGGCTGTTTGACCTCGGTGCGAAAGCATTGAAAACTCTTGGTGTCGAAAGGGCGATTAAGCGGTGATAGCGATCATTGACTATGGCTCCGGCAACGTCTCGGCGGTCGCGAACATCTATAAGCAGCTGAGCATTCCGCACGCAGTGACTTCTGATCACGACCTTATTCAATCCGCGGATCGTTACATTCTTCCTGGCGTCGGCGCGTTCGACAAGGTTATCTCGGATCTGGAAGACCGAGGCCTGCGTGCCATACTCGACCATCAGGTCCTGCACCTCAAAAAGAAGGTCATGGGCATCTGCATTGGCATGCAAATTCTCGCAAATTCAAGCGAGGAAGGCAGCCTCCCCGGCCTCGGGTGGATACCCGGACGCATTCGTCGCATCGATGAAACGAGGATCTCGGGAAAGCCAAAGCTTCCGCACATGGGTTGGAATTCAATAACCCCGAGCGGTCCATCTCACCTTATGGATGGAATTGACATCGCACGCGGCTTCTACTTCCTGCACAGCTATTTTTTTGATGCGGACAGTACGCAGGACGTCATTGCTACTGTCAACGTGGGGACAGACATCACCTGTGCTGTTGCCCATGAAAATATCTTTGGGCTTCAATTTCACCCAGAGAAAAGTCACGCTAACGGAGTGCAGATATTCCGTAACTTTGCGGAGTTGTGACAGTGCTGAGATCGCGCATTATTCCGTTCTTGTTGTTGCAGGACGGCGGTTTGGTAAAAACCCAAGCCTTCAAGAACTCCAAGTATGTTGGAGACCCCATCAATGCGGTCAAGATATTCAATGAGAAACAAGTCGATGAGCTTGCCTTGCTGGATATCGACGCGACGGCGAAGGGGCGAGAGCCCGACTATGCGGCATTGCATTCAATCGCGATCGCGGCGCGCATGCCCTTGGCCTATGGCGGCGGAATTCAGAACGCCGAACAAGCCAGCCGCATTATCTCTCTCGGGTTCGAAAAAGTCTCGATCAGTGCGGCAGCCATAGCGCGCCCCGAATTGATATCGGAGATGGCGCTAGCCGTTGGCAAGCAGAGTGTTGTCGTCACTCTCGACGTTCGGCGAAAGATGTTTGGCTCCGGTTACACCATTTTCACGCACAACGGACGCACGAAGCACGCGATCAGCCCCAGCGAGTTCTGCAAAACTGCAGCAAAACTGGGTGCAGGAGAAATCGTTATCAATTCCATCGACCGTGATGGCGCGATGAACGGCTTCGATCTCGATCTAGCCCGATCCATCCGGGAAGTTGTCGATTGCCCTCTAACTTTCGTGGGTGGCGCAGGAAGTCTCGAACATATGCAAGCGCTCATCGATACGACGGGAGTCGTCGGCGCAGGCGCAGGAAGCTATTTCGTGTTTAAGGGCCCGTACAAGGCCGTCCTCATCAGCTACGGCCGTCCCACTCGCCTGAACGCGGCGAGCGGTTCGCGTCGGTCGCAATAAATGAGAAGGGCAGTTCTGTACACCATCGGAATGGTCGTGATCGCGCTTGGCGGTGGTGTGATCTATGGCGTACTTTTCCGTGGCGAGCCCCCTATCCCTGCTAGGCTTTCCACCTTCTCACCGCAGCCAAAAATCATCGATCGCACGGACAATGTTGTACTTTTGGACATCGGGGCAACTTGGTTCGGAAACGTCGCGCTGCAGGCGCCTCCCGATAACGTCGGCAATGAGATTACCGTCAGGCTCGGCGAGCGCCTGACCGATCGCAATCGTATTGATGTGGCCCCTCCAGGAACCGTGCGTGTCTTTCAGACCTCTCTCCCATTGAGCGCCACGCCTACCGCCCTGCCTCTGACAAAAGCCGATGCCCGCGGGCTTCCTGACGGCGCAGCCGCAATGCCCTTCCGATACATTGAGATCGAGGGATGGAAGGGTGATCTTCGACCACAAAACGTGACCGTAACGGCGTATATTTCCGCGCGATATCAGCCGCGCGGAAATATCGAATTTCTCGGCGACAGCCCGGCCGCCAAGGATCTGAACCGATTGGTAGCGCTAGGAAATCACACGGTCGCTGCAACAAGTTTCATGGATCTGTTCGTCGACGGCGATCGAGAACGCCTTCCATATCAGGCAGATGCTTATATAAGTCAGCTAAACTGGTACGCTGTCACCGGCGATACCGGCCTTGCCCGACGCACGTTCCAACAGTTGCTTAACGCGCCGACATGGCCGTCCGAGTGGATGTCCCTTTTCATTTTTCTCGCTTACGAGGACTATCGGACAACCGGAGACGTTGAGTACCTTCGCAGGATTTACAAACGACTGCCAATTTTCACACTTTTCGATTTTATCGACGATACCGGCCTTGTTTCTACAGCCAACAAAGCGCTCGCGAAAAAATTCGTTGAGAAGACCAAAGCCGACTATTTGGAAGACATCGTCGATTGGCCCCGAGGAGAGCGTGACGGCTACGAGATGACGGCGCACAACACAGTCGTCAACGCATTCGTTTATCGCGCTTTCCGAAGAATGGCCGAGATGGCGGAGGTTTTGCAATTTGAAGCAGATCGAGCCAAGTACACGGCTGCGGCCGATCGCCTGCAACAGACCATGGAGCGGCTACTCGTCGACACGGGCGCGGGCGTTTTCGTGGACGGCCTCGAAACGAAGCACGTATCCGCTCATGCGCTGTTTATTCCTTTGGCATTTGGATTGGTCCCAAACCATCGGCGACCCGCGACCATTGAGGCACTCAAGGCGCGCATCGCGGAATACGGAGGCGGCTTCCCCTGTTCCGTATACACGGCTCAGTATCTGCTCGATGCCCTCTTCGAAAACGGAGAAGGACCGAGCGCGCTAGCCTTGATCCGGAACACAACCGAAAGAGGTTGGCTCAACATGCTGGATCGTTACAATGCCACGATCACGCACGAGGCTTGGGATCTGAAATTCAAAGAAAACGAAGACTGGAATCATGCGTGGGGGGCTCCATTCTTGAATGTCCTGCAGCGCCATGTTGTCGGCGTCAACATTCGAAAGCCGGCCTGGACGTCGTGGACGATCTCCCCCGATTCCAGCGTTGGCATACCGATCGTGGCAACGGTAGCCACACCAGCTGGCAACGTCGGAGTGAGGATCAATCCGACCACGAAAACGGTTACCCTCCAGGGTGGCTCGGCGCTCGATTCATTCGCCAAATCAGAGGCTGGCGACTGGTCCTATAATCTCATTCGTTCGGCCAACGAGAGCAACTAAACTACTAAGCGATGGCGTCATCGCCAGACTTCGAGACACCAAGCACGAGACAAAAAGCGAAAGACGATGCGTCAGATTCTGCAAGACATGAGCAACGGCAGCACATACATCGTCGAAGCACCGGCGCCGACAGCTGGCGCCAATAGCGTGCTGATCGAAACGAGGCGGAGTCTCATTTCGGCCGGGACCGAGCGTATGCTTGTCGATTTCGGCCGGGCCTCCATGCTTCAAAAAGCGCGCCAGCAGCCGGAGCGCGTCAAGATGGTGCTCGACAAGGCTCGCACCGATGGCATCGTCAACACAATCGATGCAGTTCGATCCAAATTGAAGCAACCGCTTCCGCTCGGCTACTGCAACGTGGGAGTAGTTAAAGCGATCGGCACCTCGGTGCGCGGCTTTAAGCCTGGTGATCGCATTGTATCGAACGCTCCCCACGCAGACATTACAACCGCCCCACAAAACCTCTGCGTCAAGATTCCTGAAAATGTTGATGACGACAGTGCATCATTTGCTGTCGTCGCCTCAATCGGCTTGCAAGGAGTTCGGCTCGCCTCTCCTACTCTTGGCGAGTATTTCGTCGTGATCGGCGCGGGACTCATTGGATTGCTGACGGTGCAGCTTTTGCGGGCCCACGGCTGCAAGGTCCTTGCCGTTGATTTTGATACTAGCAAGCTAGCTTTGGCAGCACAATTTGGCGCAGAGACTTGTGATCTTTCCAGAGGCGACAATCCCATCGACGTATGCGCGGCTTTTGCCAGAGGCCGAGGTGCGGATGGTGTCATTATCGCAGCTTCGACCAGTTCGAATGACCCCGTCACGCAGGCTGCTCGAATGTGCCGCCAACGCGGGCGCATCGTGCTGGTCGGCGTAACCGGCCTCGAGCTCAATCGAGCCGATTTCTACGCGAAGGAACTGTCATTCCAGGTATCCTGCTCCTATGGACCTGGACGATACGACGAGGCCTATGAGCAGGGATCCGACTATCCCTTCGGTTTGGTCAGATGGACGACACAACGCAACTTCGAGGCCGTCCTCGATATGATGTCGACCGGCCAAATCGACGTCACCCCTCTGATAAGCCATCGCATTCCGTTCGACGAGGCGCCAAAAGCCTACGATCTTCTCGCCAGCGGCTCTGGCGGCCTCGGACTATTGCTTGAATATCCCCCGATCGAAGATCAGCTCGCATATACGCGCCATGTTACGTTGAACGCCGAGCACAAAGCAGACTCTTCCAAGCCTGTCATTGGCTTCATCGGAGCAGGCAACTACGCGTCGCGCGTGCTCATTCCAGCGTTCAAGAAGGCAGGCGCCAACCTCAAGACCATCGTGACGTCCGGCGGAACGAGTGGTGTCGTTCAAGGGAAGTCCATGGGCTTTTCAAACGCATCGACAGATGTCGAAGCCCTGCTCTCGGACACGTCTATCAATGCAATCGCGGTAGTGACTCGTCATAACAGCCACGCTGAATTCGCCAAACGTGTGCTTCTGGCTGGAAAGCATGTTTTCGTCGAAAAACCACTCGCAATGACGATGGACGAAATTTCCGATCTTGAGCGCGTATACGCATCGCAAGAACGCAAATTGTTAATGGTGGGCTACAATCGCAGATTTGCTCCTCACACACAAAAGATGAAGGAGTTACTCGATACGCTCCGGGAGCCAAAAATGCTCATCGCAGTGATGAACGCCGGGGCCATTCCAGCCTCGCACTGGACGCAATCCCCGGCCGTCGGCGGCGGACGGATTCTGGGGGAGGCATGTCATATGATCGATCTGCTTCGCTATCTCGCGGGGTCAGAGATCATTTCCGTTCAAGCACGCCGGATGGGCGACAGTTCTGGCGTGGAGATCACCGAAGACAAGGCGACGATTACACTTGGCTTTGCAGACGGATCGGTCGGAACAATACATTACTTTGCCAATGGATCCGCCGCCTATCCGAAGGAACGCGTCGAGGCCTTTTGCGCCGGCCGGAACCTGGTGTTGGATAATTTCAGGCAGCTGCGCGGCTACGGATGGCCAAAGTTTAAGACGATGCGCTCTTGGACACAGGATAAGGGGCAAGCAAGCTGCGCCGCGGCGTTTCTCCAGGCGGTCGAACGAGGCACGGAGGCTCCCATCCCCAGCCGCGAGATATTTGAAGTCGCGCGCATTTCAGTGCAGGCCACTGAGATATTGCGCCGTCAAACATGAGGCGCATCAGGCCAGCCACGTAGAACAGATCGATCGGAGGTCCAAACCGGCGCGTCGGCCGAGCGTGGCATATTGCTGCGCGATTCCTATCCGATGCTATGCTGTTGTCCTAATTGAGAGCTCGGCAGCAATGCCCGCCAAGGGCATGACAACGCGTATCTATTACCGCAATCCTCTGGTAAGAAAGTACATCGCATCTAGCGGAGTTCCGCATGCCGAATCCCACTGCCTCGCAGGCTCTTTCTCGTTTTACTGTCCTAGACCTCACCCGCATACGATCGGGACCGACTTGTGTACGTCAGCTCGCGGATTGGGGAGCCAACGTCATCAAGATCGACGCGCTCAGCGAGGATGCCGCTGGCGAGCAACCGGGGGGACCACGACAGGGGTCCGATTTTCAGAATCTCCACCGCAACAAACGGGCACTCTCGCTCAATCTGAAAGACCCGCGTGGTCTTGCCGTGTTTAAGAAACTGGCTGAGAAGGCTGACGTCGTCGTCGAAAATTTTCGCCCGGATGTGAAAACCAGACTCGGCATCGACTACGAAAGCCTGAGAGCGATCAATCCCGGCATCGTGTATGGCAGCATTTCCGGTTTCGGCCAGGATGGCCCCTACCATAAGCGCCCCGGTTTCGATCAGATCGCGCAAGGGATGGGCGGACTGATGTCGATCACCGGCGCCCCCGGCGCAGGTCCGATGCGGGTCGGCATCCCTGTTGCAGACCTTACCGCTGGCCTCTTCTGTGCACTCGGAATTCTGACAGCCCTGCTCGAGCGCGACGTCTCGGGCCAGGGTCAATGGGTGCAGACATCGCTATTGCAGGCTCAAGTCTTCATGCTGGATTTCCAGGCCTCACGGTGGCTGATGGAGGGCGACGTGCCCCAGCAAGCCGGAAACAACCATCCCACCAGCATTCCAACCGGCGTGTTCAAGACTTCGGACGGCTACATCAATATCGCCACCACAGGTGGCAAGATCTGGGAGCGCTGCGCACACGCTATCGGCGCACCGGATCTGATTTCAAATCCCGACTACGCGACTGGCCCTGCCCGCTCCAAGAACCGAGACTCTTTGAACAGCGAAATTGAACGACGCACCACGCAAAATACCACCGTGCATTGGGTCGAAACGCTGAACTCCGCCGGGGTTCCCTGCGGTCCGATCTACAACGTGGATCAGATGTTTGAAGATGCTCAGGTCAAGCATCTGAGCTTGGCTCAGGACGTACCAAACGACCAAAATCGGAAAATCACGCTGGTCGGCCAACCTTTCACTCTGTCCCGCACGCCTAGCAAAATGGCAGTCCGCCCACCCGAATTCGGCGAACAGACCGAAGAGGTATTGACAGAATACGGCTTCGATTCGGAGGAGATTTCTGCGCTGAGACGGAACAACGTTATCTAAAGAATATATTCATTTTCCTCGTGAAGAGCCGATCAAACCTGCTCTCAGACTTGGCATTCGGTTCGTGGAACTGTAATCGACAGTCAGTCGACTTGGCCACTTCATCTGAACTCAAACCGGGCCGAGCTCGACAATGTTGACCGCACACCAATGACAGGCGTTCGATAATGAAGCGATTTCTGGTTACTGGCGGCGCCGGCTTTATCGGGTCGGCGGTCGTGCGCCATTTGGTCAATGCGACGCCGCATACTGTGCTGGTCGTCGACAAACTAACCTATGCCGGCAACCTGGAGTCCCTCGGACCGATATCGTCAAACTCTCGCTTTTCCTTCGAGAAAGAGGATATCAACAACGCTGCGGCCATGCAGCGTATATTCCACGAGCTTGCGCCAGAGGTGGTCATGCATCTCGCCGCGGAGAGCCACGTGGATCGATCCATCGATGGCCCGGGAGAATTCATCCAGACCAACATCGTCGGGACCTACACCCTGCTGCAGACATCCCTCGCGCACTGGCGCGAACTGCCCGCCGGGAACAAAGCAAATTTCCGCTTCCACCACATCTCGACAGACGAAGTATTCGGCTCGCTCGGCGCCGCCGGACTTTTCCGCGAGGATACGGCATATCAGCCGAATTCACCCTACTCTGCATCCAAAGCAGCGTCCGATCATCTCGTACGGGCCTGGCATCATACTTACGGCCTGCCAGTGGTGATGACCAACTGCTCCAATAATTATGGACCGTATCATTTCCCGGAAAAGCTGATCCCGCTGACCATCATCAACGCCTTGGAGGGCAAACCTCTACCAGTCTATGGAGCGGGTGAAAACGTTCGTGACTGGCTTCATGTCGAGGATCACGCCGAAGCGCTATTGGAAGTCGCCGAGCGGGGCGCCCTCGGAGAGAGCTACAATATCGGTGGCCTCAACGAACGAACGAATATCTCGGTCGTTCGCTCGATCTGCGCGCTTATCGACGAGCTGGCGCCGGATGCCACAATCGGTCCGCGCGAGAAACTCATCACTTTCGTCACCGATCGCCCTGGACACGATGCCCGCTATGCCATCGATGCGACCAAGATCGGACGTGAACTCGGCTGGACGCCTCGCCACAACTTCGAAAGCGGGCTTCGCCAGACCGTACAGTGGTATCTCGACAACAAGAGCTGGTGGGAGCGCGTGCGTTCCGGTGTCTATCGTGGCGAGCGATTGGGCGTTGCTGTTTAGACTCTTGCTCTAGCTATTTGAGGACACGGAATGTTGACCGTTGCACCAACCGCGATCGAAGCAGTCAAAGTCATAACGCCCAAATCGTTTGGAGATGCCAGGGGCATTTTCACCGAGACCTATAACCAGAAGCGCTTCCACGAACATGACGTCACGCTCGAGTTCGTTCAGGACAACCAGTCTTCGTCCCGCGACGTCGGCACTGTTCGTGGCCTACATTTTCAGAGCCATCCGGCAGCGCAGGACAAGCTTGTGCGTGTCCTGCGCGGAAGCATCCTGGATGTCGCTGTGGACCTAAGACGTTCGTCACCCACTTACGGCAAGTGGGTGTCCGAAGTCCTCTCGGCCGAAAACGGCAAACAGCTGCTCGTCCCAATTGGTTTTGCGCATGGCTTTTGCACCCTCGAGCCGGACACCCATGTCCTCTACAAGGTGACCAACTTCTATTCGGCCGCCAACGATCTCGGCGTCGCATGGGACGATCCGGATCTGGCGATTGACTGGCCTGTTTCCCCGGCTAAGGCCGTCCTGTCCGAGAAGGATGCGCGCCAGCCGTCGTTCAAATCACTCCCGACATATTTCGAGTAGTTGCATGCGGATTGCGGTCACCGGGCATCATGGACAGGTCGCGCAGTCACTGCTGGAGCTGGCGCATGACGCCGGCATTGAGGCGTTTACAATCGGACGCCCCGAGGTCGATCTGGCCAATCCAGCGAGCATTCAAGCGGTTCTGAACGTTGCAAATCCCGACCTTGTGGTGAGCGCTGCGGCCTATACGGCCGTTGATCTGGCCGAAAGCGAAGTAGGGATCGCGCAGGCGGTGAATTGCATGGGCGCCGGTGCCGTTGCCCACGCAGCGCGGATGTTGGGCGTCCCCGTCGTTCACCTTTCCACGGACTACGTCTTCGACGGAGAGCTCGATCGCCCTTATCGCGAAAGCGATGCCACGGCGCCGACCAGCGTTTACGGCCAAACCAAATTGGATGGCGAACGCGCCGTTGCCGAAGCCAACGAAAATCATGTCATCTTGCGCACGGCTTGGGTCTACAGCCCGTTCGGTAAGAATTTTGCGCGAACTATGCTTAAACTGGCAAGCACACGCGATGAAATTTCTGTCGTCAGCGATCAACAAGGCACACCAACAAACGCGCTCGATATCGCCGACACAGTAATTTCCATTGCCAAGCGTTTGCGCGCCCAGCCAGATGCAAGTGAACTTCGCGGCATCTTCCACATGACCAGTAGTGGCGAAGCCAACTGGGCGGAGTTCGCCGAAGCGATTTTTGACGTATCGCGGACTATTGGCGGCCCGTCCGCAACCGTCAAACGGATCCCGACGTCGGCCTACCCAACTGCCGCCAAGCGCCCAGCCAACTCTCGGCTGGATAGCGGCAAGCTCGCCCGATTTTACGATATTCGTCTTCCTCACTGGCGCGATACATTGCCTCCGACAATTGCACGGCTAGTCGCCCAGGACTTCCAACAGGAAACTCCATCATGAGTTCGATCACGAAGGGAATCATTCTCGCAGGCGGCAGCGGCACGCGGATGCATCCCATGACGATTTCCGCGTCGAAGCAATTGCTCCCGATCTACGACAAGCCGCTGATCTATTATCCGCTGTCCACGCTGATGATGGCGGGTATTCGCGACATCCTCATCATCTCGACACCGGTCGACCTCCCCAAGTTCCAGCACCTGCTGGGCGATGGATCGAAATGGGGGATGTCGTTCAGCTATGCAGAACAGCCCAGTCCGGATGGATTGGCCCAAGCCTACATCATCGGAGCGGACTTTGTGGCCGGGCAGTCATCCGCCCTCGTCCTAGGCGACAATCTTTTCTATGGCCACGATTTTACGCATCTGCTGGCCGACGCTTCTAGACAGACGGAAGGCGCGACTGTTTTCGCCTATCACGTCAGCGACCCACAAAACTACGGTGTGGTCCAATTCGATGGAGCCGACCGCGCATTCGCGATCGACGAAAAGCCGCAGAACCCACAGTCGAACTGGGCCGTCACGGGTCTCTACTTCTATGACAAGCACGTGGTGGACATCGCCGCGAGCTTGAAGCCTTCGGCACGTGGCGAACTTGAGATCACCGACGTCAACCGCGCCTATCTCGAGCGCAATCAACTGCATGTCAAAAAGATGGGACGCGGCTTCGCCTGGCTAGACACGGGCACACCGGACAACATGCTCGAAGCAGCAGAGTTTGTGCGCGTGATCGAGAAGCGGCAGGGATACAAAATCAGCTGCCCGGAAGAAGTTGCGTTCCATCTCGGATGGGTCGATGCGGCGCAGCTGGAAGCGCTAGGAAAGCCGATCGCAAAAAGCGCCTATGGCAAATATCTGCTGAATATCGCCCTTTCGGGTCAGACGCCTGACCGCCGCTAACCGCAACGAATGTCGCGGGCTCCGCTTGTGGCGCCCGCGAACTCAAGGTCATAGAGGCAAGCCGCCGCTCTCAAGTTACAGCGGGCTTTGCTGTCCGCCACACCCCACTGAACACCCGATCGATCACCGGCCAGAACAACAACGTAATCGCCAGCGTGGTGATGGTGCCCACCAGTCCGTTGGACCAGAACACCCCCAGGCTGCCGCCAGAGCCGATCATGGCGAGGCGGAAGGCGTCTTCGGCGCGGCTGCCGAGGACGAGTGCCAAGGTGAAGGGTGCCAGCGGGATGCCGATCTTCTTGAAGACATAGCCGACCACGCCGAAGCCCAGCATCAGCCAGATGTCGAACATGGCATTCTGGATTGCATAGGCGCCGATGGCGCAGGACACCACGATCATCGGCGCCACGGCTGCAAACGGCACGCGCAGGATCGAGGCGAAGATAGGTACGGTCGAGAGCACCAGCACGAGGCCCACCACGTTGCCGAGATACATCGAGGCGATCAGGCCCCAGACGAAATCCTTGTGCTCGACGAACAGCAGCGGGCCGGGATTGAGGCCCCAGACCATCAGCCCGCCGAGCAGGATCGCCGCGGTGCCGGAGCCGGGAATGCCGAGCGCCAGCATCGGCAGCAGCGCTGCGGTGCCCGAGGCATGGGCAGCGGTTTCCGGCGCGAATACGCCTTCGATGCGGCCTTTGCCGAAGCCTTCGGAGTCCTTCGAGAAGCGCTTGGCGAGATTATAACCCATGAAGGATGCGGCAATGGCGCCGCCCGGGGTGATGCCGAGCCAGCAGCCGATCACCGACGAGCGAAGCAGCGTCACCCAGTAGCGCGGCAGGTCCATCCAGACATTCAGCACCGTGCGCAGATTGATCTTGGCGGCATGGCCACGCAGGGCAAGGCGCTCCTCCATGGTCAGCAGGATCTCGCTGATGCCGAACAGGCCGATCACGGCAACGAGGAAATTGATGCCGCGCAGCAGATCAGATGAGCCGAAAGTCATGCGCAGATTGCCCGACACCGTGTCCATGCCGATGCCTGCAATCAGCAGACCGAGCGCCATGGAGATGACGGTCTTGTGCTTGGCTTCGCGTCCGAGGCCGACAAAGGAGCAGAAGGTCAGGAGATAAACCGCGAAGAATTCCGGCGGCCCGAATTTCAGGGCGAAAGTGGAGATCATCGGCGCGAGGAAGGTGATCAGCATCACTGCCACCAGCGAGCCGATGAAGGAAGACGTGAATGCCGCGGTCAGCGCCTCCGCAGCCCTCCCCTGTTGCGCCATGGGATAGCCATCGAATGTGGTCGCCACGGACCACGCTTCGCCAGGGATGTTGAACAGGATCGAGGTGATGGCGCCGCCGAACAGGGCACCCCAATAAATGCAGGACAGCATCACGATGGCCGAGGTCGGGTCCATCGAGAAGGTCAGCGGCAACAGGATGGCGACGCCATTGGGGCCGCCAAGGCCCGGCAGAACGCCGACGAAGACGCCGAGCACGAGGCCGACCATCATCAGCGCGAGAATTTTCCAGGTGAGGAGGACGGAAAAACCGTGCAGCAAGAGACCGAGAGCTTCCATGTCAGCCTCCTAGCGTCCGAGCGCCGCTTCGAGCGGGCCCTTGGGCATGATCACGTCGAAGGCGACATCGAAGGTCACGAACATGATGGCGGTGAAGACGAAGGCTGTGAGCAATGACTTCCACCAGGCGATCTGGCCGATCCAGCGCATGAAGCCAACGATCAGCATGAAGCTCGCCACATAGATGCCCAGGAACTGGGTCGCGAGACAGAACAGCGCCGTCGGCACGAAGACGAGCATCACGCGGCGCAGCTGCGCGCGCGTGACGAAGGTTTCGGTTCTGGCGTGTTGCGAAAGCAGCGCGGCGATCAGGCCATAGAGACTGGCGCCGCCAAGGATCACCGAGAGGTAGAAAGGGAAATAGCCGGGCTGCGGACCGGTGGAATCCCATTCGATGCCGGTCTTCCAGTTGTCGTAGCCAAGCAGCGCCGCAAGCGCCAGCAATACCAGCGAAACAACGATCTCGATGCTGCGACGGCTGACAACGGATGGCGATTCATCATCGGGCGCTGTGGGGTCTTCGACGACGATTTCGAGATCGGTATTGGACATGGACAAGCTTCACCAAACTGAGGGAGAGGCACACGATCCATGTGCCACAAAGCATGTCATCACCCGCGAAAGCGGGTGATCCAGTAGACACCAATGCCCGTGCGATCGAACAGCGCGGTGTCTACTGGGTTCCCCGCTTTTGCGGTGACGACAGGCGGAGCTACTTTGCGACGAAGCCCGCTTCGGTCATCAGCGACTTGTTCAGCGCGTCGTCCTCCTCGAGGAACTTGGTCATGTCCTCGCCCTTGAGGAACACCGGCTTCAGCGCCTGCTTCTCCATGTAGTCCTTGTATTCAGGCGTCTTGGTCACCTTCTCGAACAGGTCGACATAGAAGGCCTGCTGTTCCTTGGTCACCTTGCCGGGCAGGAACAGCGCGCGCAGCATCAGATACTGCACGTCGAGTCCCTCTTCCTTGCAGGTCGGGATATCGTTCCACGACTGCGTCTCGGTGACCTTGGTCTTGTAGGAGATGCGCTCCTTGTCGAACACACAGAGCGCCCGCACCTGGCCCGCGCGCCAGACTTCGAGATTTTCGCTGGGATTGTTGACATTGGCCTCGGTGTGCTCACCGACCAACTGCGTCGCCGCCTCGCCGCCGGACTTGTACGGCAGATAGGAGAATTTGGCGCCGGTCTTCTTTTCCATGAACACGGTGAGCACGTGGTCCTCACGCTTCGAACCGGTGCCGCCCATCTTGAATGGCGAACCCGATGCCTTCGCCGCTTCAACGAATTCCTTCACCGTCTTCGGGCCCTTGGCATTGTCCCACAGCACGAACTGGTCCATCGCAACTACCGACACCGGCGTCAGATCGCGCCAGTTGAACGGGATCTTTGCGGACAGCGGCAGCATGTAGATCAGCGAATAAGCGATCAGTACCTTGCTGGGATCGCCGTCGCTCGACTTCATGTAGATCAGCGCCTCGCCGCCGGAGGCTGCCCCCTTCAGCGACACCACCACCGGCGTCTTGGCGAGATTGTTCTTCTGGATCGCAGCCTGCATCATGCGGGCCATCTGGTCCGACGCGCCGCCGGCGCCGGCAGCAACCACGATCTCGATGGGCTTGGTGGGCTCCCACGCTTTGGCGGGCGAGAGAATGGGGGTAGCGGCCAGCACGGCCGCAAGCGTGGCTGTGGCGCCGATCGACTTGAACATTTGTTTCTTCCCTGTGACCCCAAGCGGACTTTGGGCGCCCGCCAATTTTGGTTGGTTCTATTCTGAGGGGTATTTTCGGTGACATCAAGCGTGCCGGACGCATGGTCGGCGCGACTTTGGTCAGGGGTCCAACATCACCTGAATCGAAAGGGGCCGCCACGCGGACGGCCCCTTGCCTCACATTTCGTCGCTCTACTTGCCCTGCCAGTTCGGCTTGCGCTTATTCAGGAACGCATCCATGCCTTCGCGGAAATCCTCGCTCATATAGGCCTTGAGGACGAGATCCTGCCCCTCGTCGCGGGTCAGCGTCTTGCGCAGGCGGCGAACGGCTTCCTTGGTGACTTCGAGCGTGATCGGCGCGTGGCTTGCCACGAGTTGAGCGAGTTCGAGCGCCCGGCGCTGCAGCGTCTCCACATCGGGCACGATCTCGTTGATCAGGCCAAGCGCGAGCGCCTCCTCTGCCTCGATGAGACGCGCAGTGAAGATCATGTCCTTGGTCCGCGCCGGACCGACCAGCGACATCACGCGGCTGATATTGGACATGGACAGGCAATTGCCGAGCGTGCGCGCGATCGGGAACCCCATGCGCGTCGCTGCCGTGCCGATGCGCAGGTCGCAGCAGGCTGCAATGCCCGCGCCACCGCCGGTGCAGGCGCCGGCGATGGCGGCGATGGTCGGCACGCGGCAGGTCTCCAGCGCTGTCAGCACGCGGTCGATTCGCGCTTCATAGTCGAGAGCATCCTGCGCCGTCTTGAATTCGCGGAACTGAGAGATATCGGTGCCCGAGGCGAACGCCTTGTCGCCAGCACCGGTGAGGATGATCGCCTTGACGGAGCGGTCGTCATTGGCTGCCGTGCAGATCTCCGCCATCCGCTCATACATGGAGAACAGCATGGCATTGCGCGCCTGCGGGCGGTTGAAGGTGATCTTGGCGATGCCGTTTTCGACGGAATACAGCAGGTCTTCGCTGGTGGGCGCAGTCATGAGTGATCTCTCTTGGCAGCCGGAATGAAAAAGGGCTGGAGCAATTATGCGCCAGCCCTTTCGGTATTGTTAGGCCGCCGCCGCGTGGGCGGCATGCAGCGTCAGGCGCTCGCGGCCTTTGTCATCGGCACCACGCCCTTGCCGGTGAGCACATCCATGGCTGCCATGACGCCACCGGCGCGATGCGGAACCTTGGCGAGTTCGAGGCCCATTTCGACGCCCGATAGCGTCCCCATCAGCATCAGGTCGTTGAAATGGCCGATATGGCCGATGCGGAAGATCTTGCCCTTCCATTTGTTGAGACCGGTGCCGAGCGACATGTCGAAATTCTCGAGCACCACCTTGCGGAAAGCGTCGGCGTCATGGCCTTCCGGCAGCAGAACGGCGGTGAGCGCCGGTGAGTGGTCCTGCTGGCGGACGGGAACGGTCTCGAGGCCCCAAGCCTTCACAGCAGCGCGTGCGGCAGCGCCGTGGCGCTTGTGGCGGGCGAACACGTTGTCCAGCCCCTCCTCTTCCAGCATCGCCACCGCTTCCTTCAGTGCATAAAGCAGATTGGTGGCGGGCGTGTAGGGCCAGGAGCCCTGCTTGTTGGCGGCGATGATCTCCTCCCAGTCCCAATAGGAGCGGAAGGAACTGTTGGCCCTGGAGGCCGCCAGAGCCTTTTCCGAGACGGCGTTGAAGCCAAGGCCCGGCGGCAGCATCAGGCCCTTCTGCGAACCCGACACCGAAACGTCGATGCCCCAGGCATCGTGCTCATATTCCAGCGAGCCGAGGCCCGACACCGTATCCACCATCAGCAGCGCCGGATGGCTCAGGCGGTCGAGGATCTTGCGTATATCCAGCGGATAGGTGACGCAGCCGGTCGAGGTCTCGTTATGGACGATCATGACCGCCTTGATGGCGTGCACCTTGTCAGCCGCAAGGCGCTTCTCGATCTCGGCGAGATCCGCGCCATGGCGCCAATCGCCCGGCACGAAGTCGATATCGAGCTTGAATTTCTCGGCGAGATTCCGCCACAGGGTGGCGAATTGCCCGGTCTCGGCCATCAGCACCTTGTCGCCAGGCGACAGCGTGTTGACGATCGCTGCCTCCCAGGCCCCCGTGCCTGACGAGGGATAGATCATCACCGGCTGCTTGGTGCGGAACACCCGCTGCATCGCAGCAAGAACATGCAGGCCGAGTTCAGCGAATTCCGGACCGCGATGGTCCAGTGTCGGCATATCCATGGCGCGCAGCACCCGGTCGGGTACGTTGGTCGGGCCAGGAATCTGCAGAAAATGCCTTCCGGTATGTACGGTCATGTGACGTTCTCCCCGAGAGTGTTCTGATGCAATGCCCGTGAATTCACCTGTAAAGGACCAAGTCCCGGGGATTGGTATACATTATGCCAGACGATTGTTCGAGTCCGTTTCGACGGGCCGCGACGGATTCTGATTCCGCGATGCACCAAACATCGCGGTGACCTGCCGTCGCTCCGGCTTGCCGCACGGTCCCTCCCTTGCCAAGGCCGAACCTCGATGCAAAGACAAACTTTCGTAACATGAGACTCACGCGATGGCGACAAAGCAGGCCGTGACGATTCGTAGTTCGGCGGCCGACAGCGCATTGGCCGCCAGACTTGCAGCCGCAACCACCGGCGACGTCTTCTTCGATGCCTTCAACCGCGGCCGTTACGCCACCGATGCCTCGTTCTACCAGATCATGCCGTTCGGCGTGGTCGTGCCCCGCACCATCGACGAAGCGCTACGCGCCATGGCGATCTGCCGCGACGACGGACGCGTGGTGACGCCGCGCGGCGGCGGCACCTCACAATGCGGTCAGACGGTGAATGAAGGCATCGTCATCGACCTGTCGAAGCATCTCAACAAGCTGATCTCGGTCGACGTCGAAAACCGCACCTGCATCGTCGAGCCCGGCATCGTGCTCGACGATCTCAACCGACAACTGAAGAAACACGGGCTATGGTTTCCCGTCGATGTCTCCACCGCCTCCCGCGCCACCATTGGCGGCATGGCCGGAAACAATAGCTGCGGCGGCCGCTCGCTGCGCTACGGCACCATGCGCGACAACACCATCGCGATGGATGCCGCGCTGGCCGATGGCACCCGGCTTCATTTCGGCGAGACAACGCCCGGCGACGATGCGCCTGCTCTCTTCCGCGAAATGCTCGCACTCGGCGAACGAGAGGCGCAGGAGATCGCCGCGCGATTCCCGCAGGTGCAGCGCCGCGTCGGCGGCTACAATCTCGATGCGCTGGTGCCGCGCAACACCCCGAACAATCTCGCGCATCTGCTCGTCGGCTCCGAAGGCACCCTCGCCTTCACCACGCAGGTCGAACTCAAGCTGTGGCCCCTAATCGGCAACAAGGCACTCGGCGTCTGCCACTTCGGCAGCTTCTATGAGGCGATGGATGCCACCCAGCATCTCGTCAAGCTGAAGCCCATCGCCGTCGAGCTGGTCGATTGCACCATGATCGCGCTCGGCCGCGACATCGCGATGTTCCAGCCGATCATCAAGAGCGCTGTGCGCGGGGATCCCGATGCGCTGCTGATCGTCGAATTCGCCGAAGCGGATGCGGCCACCAACGCCGCCAAGCTGAAGGAGCTCGGCGAGCTGATGGGCGATCTCGGCTTTGGCTGGGACAATCCACAGCGCAAATGGGGCGGCGTGGTCGAAGTCACAGAACCCGCGCTACAGTCCGGCATTGCGGAGTTCCGCGCAGCCGGCCTCAACGTCATGATGTCGATGAAACAGGACGGCAAGCCGGTCTCCTTCATCGAAGACTGCGCGGTGCCGCTGCCGCATCTCGCCGACTATACCGAGCGCCTGCTCAGCGTTTTCGCCAAGCACGGCACATCGGGCACCATGTATGCGCATGCCTCCGAAGGCTGCCTGCATGTGCGGCCGGTGCTGAACCTGAAGCTCGACAAGGACGTCAAGGCGATGCGCGCCATCGCCGAAGAAGCCTTCGAGATGGTGCGCGAATACAAGGGCTCGCATTCCGGCGAACATGGCGACGGCCTCGTCCGCTCCGAGTTTCACGCTGAGATGTTCGGCGAGCGCATCATTGCCGATTTCGCCGAGGTGAAGGACCGCTTCGATCCCAATGGCACCCTCAATCCGGGCAAGATCGTCAATCCCCCCAAGATGGATGACCGCTCGCTGTTCCGCTACGCGCCGGACTATCGTGTCAGCGAATTGAAGACCGAGCTCGACTGGTCAGCCTATCCCGGTGCGGGCGGCGGTTTTCAGGGCGCCATCGAGATGTGCAACAACAATGGCACATGCCGGAAGCTCGAGGGCGGCGTGATGTGCCCCTCCTATCGCGCCACGCGCAACGAGAAGGACGTCACACGCGGCCGCGCCAACACGCTGCGGCTCGCGATCTCCGGCCAGCTCGGCCCGGATGCGCTGACTTCGGACGAGATGGCCGAGACGATGAAGCTCTGCGTCTCCTGCAAGGCCTGCCGCCACGAATGCCCCACAGGCGTCGATATGGCGAAGATGAAGATCGAGGTGCTGGCCGCGCGCGCCGCCAGACATGGTCTGACGCTGCGTGATCGTCTCGTCGGCTATCTGCCGCGCTATGCGCCGTTCGCCGCCAAGATCGCCCCGTTGATGAATCTGCGCAACGATCACCCGGTGCTGCGCAATCTCGTGGAACGTCTCACCGGCATCAGCGCGAAGCGCAGCCTGCCTGCATGGCGCAGCGATGTGTTTCATCGCGATACCGAAGCCGTCGGCCCCGTCGATGGACACGAGGTCGTGCTGTTCGCCGATACGTTCAACCGTGCCTACGAACGCGAAAATCTCGACGACGCGCTCCGTGTACTCGTTGCCGGCGGCTATCGCGTGCATCTGCCGAAGCCGGTGGACGGCAGCTCGCGCGCGCTCTGCTGCGGCCGTACGTTCCTCTCGGCCGGGCTGGTCGATCAGGCGCGCACCGAGCTCGATCGTCTCGTCACCACCTATGCGCCGTTCGCAGCGCGCGGTCTTCCCATTGTCGGGCTTGAGCCAAGCTGCCTCCTCACATTGCGCGACGAACTTCTGTCGCTCCGCTCCGACGACGCTGCAAGAAACATCAGCGCCCACGCGTTGCTGTTCGAGGAATTCCTGGTCCGCGAAGCCGAAGCTGGTCGCCTGCAATTGCCGCTCAAGCCCATCGCGCCGAAGGCCATGGTGCATGGCCATTGCCACCAGAAATCCTTCGATGCTCTCAAGCCGGTGGAAAAGGCGCTGCGTCTGATCCCCGATCTCAAGGTGGAGACCATCGAATCCAGCTGCTGCGGCATGGCAGGCGCCTTCGGCTACGGCGCAGATACTTACCACGCCTCGATCCAGATGGCGGAAGCGTCATTACTGCCCGCCGTACGACAAGCGGAATCCTCGACACTCATCATCGCCGACGGAACATCATGCCGTCATCAGATTGCAGATGGCACACCGCGCGAGGCGCTTCATGTCGCACGGGTGCTGGCCATGAGCCTTGACGTCGGCCTCGACAGCGCGCACGCGCCGCTGCAATCTGTCTCTCTCAATTGAAGGACCGAACCATGCCCGACCTCACGCTCGACACCGCACGCAAAATTCTCGACGCCGCCCTCGCCAAAGTCATCGAAATGAAGCTGAAGCCGATGGCCATCGCGGTGCTCGATGCGCGCGGCTGCGTGAAGGCGTCGATCGCGCAGGATGGCACAAGCCTGATGCGTGGCGAAGTGGCGCATGGCAAAGCCTATGGCGCGCTGGCCATGGGCCTCGGTTCGCGTGCGCTGTTCAAGCGTGCAGAAGAGCAGCCCTTCTTCATCGATGCAGTGAACACCATGGCCCGCGGCGCACTGATTCCCGTGCCCGGCGGCGTGCTGATCCAGGATCAATCCGGCGGCCTGCTCGGTGCCATCG
>WPCJ01175988.1_pt1 | contig 47855 bp, 44 predicted proteins | sample 5399831 | NCBI WGS metagenome assembly WPCJ01 (sample SAMN12869470, study PRJNA574797) | sludge metagenome | isolation source: wastewater treatment of pH10 | place: China:Beijing | collected 2019-05-20
CGCCTGCGCAGGACGAAAATTCCGGCTTCCTTGACAATTACGCTGATCTCTGCACCGCTTCTGCCTGACATGACCTTTGCAAGCTTCTCAAAGTCCACATCATCTGCAAGCTTCATCTTTCGGGTGTGGATCTTCAGGATCTCGATCCTGCCCTTGTCATCAGGGAGGGGGACTTCAATCGACCTGTCAAACCTGCCTGGCCTTAGGAGAGCCGGGTCAAGAAGGTCAATCCTGTTGGTTGCAGCAACTACCTTTACGTTGCCTTTGGGATCAAAGCCGTCCATCTCGGCAAGGAGCTGGAGCATTGTCCTGTTTACCTCTGCCGAGCCGCTTGTCCCGTCATAGGTCCTCATGCTGCCCACCGCATCGATTTCGTCTATGAAAAGGATACTTGGAGACTTGTCCCTTGCAAGCTGGAAAATATCCTTGACAAGCCTTGAACCTTCTCCAACGAATTTCTGGACGAGGTCAGAGCCTGACATCCTGATAAAGGTGGCTTTTGCCTGAGAGGCTATGGCTTTTGCAATAAGGGTCTTTCCGGTACCCGGAGCCCCGTGGAGAAGAACTCCGGATGGAGGCTCGATTCCCAGGTCTTCGAAGAGTTCGGGCTCGGTGAGTGGGAGTTCCACGCTTTCACGGACTTCCTGAAGTACATCATCCAGCCCTCCGATCATGCTGTAGTCTATGCCCGGAGAGTTGATAAGCTCCATAACCTGAGCCCGCACATCTGCAGCCCTGCTCACTATGGAGATGATAGAGTAAGCTCCGTTTACAGCAACCCTCATCCCGGGCTCTATTTTCCCGAGGCACTCTTCCGGGATCTGGGTGAGGACTTCCTGGTTATTTCCGTGCTGCCTGATAAGGGCAATCTCCCCGTTTACCTCAAGAATGGTTGCAATGAAAAGAGGCGGTTCGGTAAGCTGCTCCAGATGGGCTTTTAATTTGTTTATCTCCTGAAGGTGCCTGCCTGTAGCTACGCTCGCTTCAAGGAGCCGTGCCTTCATATTTTCGTTCTGGACCTTGAGTATTTCTATCTCTGTTAAGAGAGTTTTCACATCCTCCGGGATGATCTCCCCGCACTCAAGCTGAAACTCTACCCTGGACTTAATATCTTCCAGGGAGGATCTTATGGCACTGTCTTCTGACATTTGAAAACACCTGTTTTATCGTATAAAATTGATTTTGTTTATTCGGTTTCAAGCCAGCTGGCCTCTAAACCGGTATGATATCGGTATATTTCGATTAATCTGATCGAGTTGTAATATTATTCCGAAACAGGATAAATGCTATTTCGAACAAAGTACTGCGCCTCATTACCGAAGCCTCTGCAGGCAGTCTGAACCATTGCGGATAAAGATAGTTATCAAACATACTTATCAGACATAACGGTTAAAAGGCAATTGACTCAAGTATACTATATTAGGACAACTTAACAATTTATATACCTGCCCTATACAGAACTGCATATATCAAAGGTTAAAATGCAACTGAAGAGGTTCTTATCGTGTTTACAGTATATATTAAGATGCCGGGTACTGAGATACAACATATTAAGGGAAGGTACATAAATATATATCTATAAATATAAAATGGGCACATATAAGTTTCTTTAATAATTACATTGATGACCCCGGGAAATTACCTTGCAGCAGGTATTCGACCCATCTTTTTATGTTTCTTTCAAATCATATATTTTTCCTTCAATTTGCAGGCAAGTAGTTAACGCTTTTTAGCATCCTTATATTTTTCCAGAAAGAAACGGAACTCCTGAGTAAAAATAAAAATTGCGGCATTATTCATACATGTCCGCCAGAGGAGGGCCATATATAAACGTTTATACATAAGAATGTATGCGATTGAATATAGAGTAGATTAACTTATTAAAAGTCTCAAGAATAGCCTGTTAATTCGCCGTTTTTTTAAAAAATTAACCAGAAATTCCAGAAAAGAAGTATAGTTTTGAAAAAGAAGAGCAAAGTTCTCGACTGAGATAAAAAATTTAAAGGATAGATTTAATAATAAAAGCACAATATCATTCCACATGCGTGCATCAGAAGATTTTCTAAGAGTAGGCGCAACAGTTACATTTATTGGCTTCATTATAGTATTGTTAGGCATAGTTCTTACCATGTTACAGCACCCTTCAAATGCCCAGATGGGCGGATTGATAATGCTCGGACCCATTCCGATAGTTTTCGGTTCCACACCAGAAATTACAACAAATATGCTGGGGCTAGGATTACTGGTAACAATTCTCTATCTATTCCTGTGGAAGACTAAACGTTGATTGGAAACTTACTTGTTCTGACTGGATTTTTCATAATACTTATCGGGTTTTTAATGCTTATAATCGGAATAGCCACAGGCTTGCGCAGAGGTTCGGAGAGTGAAACTGAAGACAAAAAAAGAATGAAAGAGTACGGAAAAGAAGCTGAATCGGAAAACTCTTTCAGGTACACAGGAAATGAAAAAGAGCCTTATGCGGAAAAAGCCAGACCTGAAATCAAGGGAGGAGGAGTTATCATGCTCGGTCCTATCCCGATCATCTTTGGAAGCGATAAAGAAAGCGCAAGTACTGCAATAATTCTTGCGATAATCCTCATGGTCCTCAGCCTGCTTATTTTCAGAGGCGTGCTTTTCTAAATTTGCATGTGTTCAAAAGACCGGATCTCGAAAGAAACTGAGAAGAAATTTCAGGTTGAAAATACGCTGAGAAGAAGGTAAAACAAACCGGACAAAACCTTATTAAGGTTAAGCCCGATTCAGGGCTTATGTTTACGATAATCACAGGCGCGCAGTTCGGTGACGAAGGAAAGGGTAAGATTGTCGACCTTCTTGCAAAAGACTATGACGTTGTTGCCCGCTTCCAGGGAGGGAATAACGCGGGCCATACAGTAAAGGTAGGAGATGAGGTCTACAAACTGCACCTGATTCCTTCAGGCATCCTGCTTGATGCCAGGGTCCTTATCGGGCCTGGGGTTGTCCTTAACCCTGAGGTTTTAGCTGAAGAAATCGAAATGTTTGAAAAGCACGGAGTAAAGGTCAATTCGGAAAAGCTGGGAGTGGACGCCAAGACAAGCATTATTATGCCCTACCACATAGAGCTTGACGGCCTCAGAGAAGCTTCAAGGGAAACAAAAATAGGGACCACAAAACGCGGAATCGGTTATGCTTATATTGACAAGGTGGCAAGAGACGAGATCCGCATGGCTGAACTTGTGGATAAAGAGCGCTTCCTTGCAAGGCTTGAAGAACTCGCCCCCCAGAAAGAAAAAGAAATTGAAGCAATGGGCGGTGACCCCAGGATCGTAAGAGACCCTGAACTTATAAAGAGGTACCTGGAACTGGGAGAGCAGTTTGCTGCTTATATTACTGATGTTTCCAGGGAAATCAACCAGGCTCTTGACGAAGGAAAAAATGTAATGGCTGAAGCTGCCCAGGGCACACATCTCGACGTTATTCACGGAACCCAGAAGTTCGTAACTTCTTCTTCTACAATTGCAGGTTCTGCATGTGCAAACCTCGGGGTAGGTCCAACAAGAGTGGACAATGTCATTGCCATAGTAAAAGCCTATATAACCAGAGTAGGGGAAGGCCCGCTTCCGACAGAGCTCATTGGAGAACTTGGAGAAAGAATACAGAAAGCCGGAGGAGAATTCGGGACAACTACAGGCAGAGGAAGAAGATGCGGCTGGTTTGACCTCCCACTCCTCAAGAAGGCTATTGCTCTCAATGGATACACGGAAATTTCCCTTACGAAACTGGACGTACTTACCGGGCTTGACCCTCTAAGGATCTGCACAGGTTATGAGTATAAAGGGAAAAAACTGGACTATCCTCCGGAACTTACGGAAGACCTCCAGGCATGCAGCCCTGTGTATGAAGACTTGCCAGGATGGAAAGAAGAACTGACAGAGGTCAAAGCCTACAATGAGCTCCCGGAAAATGCCAGAAATTATGTTGAGAAGCTGGAAGAGCTCATGAAAGTCCCTGTCAATTATATTTCCGTAGGACCGGGGAGGGCACAAACATTTAAAAAAGAGGACTAACATTTAGTAAGCCAGTCCAGCAAATTACCGAAAAATGTATATATTAACCAATAAATTTATCAACCCCATTTTCCAGTTTAGACTAACTTCATATTAACCGGCATTATCGGGCCTTCGTGCCCAAATTTTAAGAGTCCGTAGCCAGCTAATAAACCAGCAATGGACAACTCGGAAGAGCAAAAGAGTTACCTCTATCCGAGAACAAGAGTTACATTCCTGACAGATTCGGGGGGAAGAATCGGCGCTATCGCCCGAACCTGCAAAAAATTAATTCGCATGAGGAGGATACATGACAACAGTGTTTGACGTCCCTGCAGCAGAAATGATCGACAAGCTTGCAGGTATTCTTAAGGAAAATGAAAATGTCGTTCCCCCCCAGTGGGCAGGGAACGTGAAGACCGGAGTTCACAAAGACCTTCCGCCGACCAACGATGACTGGTGGTACGTAAGGTGCGCAGCAGTCCTCAGAAAGATCTACACCGATGGACCAATCGGAATCGAGAGGCTCAGATCAGTCTACGGAGGAAAGAAGGACAACGGCTCCCAGCCTTACCACAAGGCAAAGGGTAGCGGTTCTATTGCAAGGAAGTCAGTCCAGCAGCTTGAGGCTGCAGGTTTCCTGCAGAAAGTAAAGGACGGAAGAACAGTATCTGCAAAAGGACGTTCCATGATGGATAACGCAGCACACGAACTTAAACAGGAGCTGCTTGAGAAAATCCCGGAACTTGCAAAATACTGAGATGAAAAATCCTTCAGAAAGGGACCTTAAAATCCGGACCCCCTTTCGATATACCATAACCATATTCCAGAAAACCGGTTTTTTCGGTGATTGCCATGTCTAATGATGACGAACTCGAAGAAATCCGAAAGAGACGACTTGCAGAAATTCAGAGGCAGCAGGCGCAGCAGCCATCCGATATGCAGGCAGCATATCAGCAGGAGCAGGCAAGAGCTGAAATGGAAGCTCAAAAGCAGTCTATACTGAGGCAGATCCTGACTCCGGAGGCGAGGGAACGCCTGACAACCCTTAAAATGTCAAGGCCAGCCCTGGGAGAACAGCTTGAGCTGCAGTTAATTTCGCTTGCCCAGAGCGGAAGGCTCCAGTCTCAGATAGACGACGAGCAGCTGAAAACACTCCTGATGCGGATGCAGCCAAAGAAACGCAAAACGTCCATAACCCGGGTTTAAGCACGATGAAAGTCTCGGTCCTCTTCAGTGGAGGTAAAGACAGTTCGCTCTCTGCCCTTTTACTGGAACCGTTTTTCGAGGTCGAACTCGTAACCTGTAACTTTGGATTGCTCCCAACAGGAGAAATTGCAGCAAAAACTGCAAAAGAGTTACATTTTCCTCACAGGACTGTTTCTCTTGACAGAGAAATTCTGGAAAAGGCATACGAGCTGTTACTTAGAGACGGGTTCCCCAGAAGCGCAATTAATTACATTCATGGAAGAGCTGTTGAAACCCTCGCTCTGGACCCGGCAGTTAAACTGATTGCCGACGGGACCAGGAGGGATGACAGGGTCCCGGTGCTTTCTATTTCACAGATAAGAAGCATCGAAGACAGGCTGGGAGTTCAATATTTCTGCCCCCTTAAAGGCTACGGCAAAAAGGTTGTGGACTCTCTGGTCAGGTCTTACCTGAATATTGAACAGGGGCCGAGTGAGAGTACCCAGAAAGCAGATTACGAAACAGAACTCAGGGAGTTGATCCGTCAGAGGCAGGGAGACGAGAGGATAAGGGAACTATTCCCTGTTCATTTCCAGTCCCATGTACTTTCAAGGAAGAAATTTCCCTGAAGAAGCCTGTGTGTTTAAAAATCGGAAGCCTCCCTGAAGGGAAAAATTCTGGAATAAAGATTTATAGAATCGAGTTATATTCAACCCCTATACTGCTGCAGATTAACCACATACTATCATAAATTTACAGAATACGGTTTGCAGACCATGGCCATTCAGGCATTGGAGAGCCGCAATTATAAGGGTTAAAATCACAATCAGCTAATTACGGGATATAACGTAAATTAATAGAATTAAATTGCTACAGGTCAACAGGTGTGATCCACTTGAGTCATAACATGAAAGGACAGAAGAAGCGTCTTGCAAAGGCGCACAAGCAGAATTCGAGAGTCCCTGTGTGGGCTATAGTAAAAACTAACCGGAAGGTAGTAAGTCATCCCAGGCGCAGGCACTGGAGAAGAGGAAGCCTGGATGTGAAGTAAGCGAGGATGGTGGGAAAAATGGCAGACGACATGGTAAAAGAACAGATATATACAATTCCACTTAGAGAAGTAAGGAAGGTCCCTGCATGGAAAAGAGCCGGCAGGGCAGTTAAAGAAGTAAGAGGTTTTCTTGTAAGGCACATGAAGACCGAAGCTGAGCAGGTTAAGCTTGACAAAACCATCAATGAATGCCTCTGGGAAAAGGGCTGCGAAAAGCCCCCTCTATCAATCAGGGTAAGGGCTGTCAAATTCGCAGATGGTGAAGTACAGGCAGAGCTTGCCCAGTAAATAACCGTTAAAGCGAAAATCAAAGAATATGATTCGAACAGTGGATATCTACGATACCTCGATTATAGGGGTATTTGCAACCTGTACAGAAGATCTTGCTCTCGTTCCTCCTCTTACAAAGCCGGAGGTCTGCACTATACTCGAAGAGGCTCTGGATGTAAGGGTAGTTGAAACTCTTATAAACGGAAGCACTGTGGTAGGAGCCCTTTCAAGGGGCAACTCAAATGGGTTTTTACTTCCATACGGGTCCAGTGTCGAGGAGATGCAGAAAAGGACAGGTGTTCCTGCAGGCATACTTCCGGACAGGCTGAATGCAGTTGGAAACATTGTGCTTGCAAACGACTCTGCAGCCCTTGTTCACCCAGAGCTTTCAGACAGAGCTCTCGAAATTATCGCCAGAACCCTCAAGGTAGAGGTTTACAGGGGAACAATTGCCGGGATAAAGAATGTAGGAATGGCAGGAGTCGTTACAAATAAAGGGCTTCTTGTACACCCTAAAGTGACCGTTTCGGAAAGAGAGGCTCTGGAAGAGATCTTTGGGCTTCCGGTAAATATAGGGACTACTAATTTCGGAACCCAGATGCTTGGTTCAGGTCTGCTTGCAAATTCAAAGAACTTTGTAGCGGGCTCAGAGACAACAGGACCGGAACTCGGAAGAATTGAAGAAGCCCTTGGGTTCCTGGAGTGAGCATCATCATCCATCTGTTCCAGAAAAAAGTTACAGCAAGAGAGTGGTAATGATGAAGAGTTTTATTGTTAAAGGTAAATTTAAAGCAGGAAATTCCTGGGAAAAATTCACAAAGAAGATCGAAAGCCAGAACGAAAAGAACGCAACAGATAAGACATACTCGATCTTCGGAAGCAAGCACGGCGTCAAAAGAAACCAGATCCAGATCGAAAGCGTAGCTGAGGAGTGAAGGATATGGCAGAAGTCAGTGAAGAGATCAGGAATCTGGCAGCCAGGCATCAGGAGTTCCAGAGGCAGGCTGAAGCGCTCAGGCAGGAAATGAGCATGGTACAGGCTTCCATTGCCAGCTGCGACCAGGCCATTGCAACGATAAATGAGCTGAAAGCAGCCTCAGAAGCTGGCAGGGCTGCAGAGACCATGGTACCGGTGGGTTTTGGCTCTTACGTTTATGCTGAGGTTAAGAATCCGGATAAGGTTGTTGTAAATCTCGGAGCGGGTTTCAGTGCAGAAGAAACTGCAGAGGCAGCTGTTGAGACTCTTAATCGCCGCAAGGAGCAGCTTACAAAAATCCTTGAGCAGATGAATGCTTCACTGACTAAAATTGCACAGGGAATGCAGGCCCTTGAAACAGAAGCTGCAAAAATTCAACCTGGCCAGGCATAAATAAGCCCTGGCTCAGGAAAAGGTCACGGATTGCAGGAATCCGGAAGCCACATTCAATGATCGAATAATATCATTAACTTTAATTAGTTCGTAAACTTAACTAACTCGAATTATTGATAATTTCAATCATTCGTGAACTTTATTTACCTATTTTTTACTGATCTTTTCGGGATGGATCCTGTGTTCAATAAATTTAAAGAGAAACTTGGTAGTTTTAAGAAGGCATTCAGCAAAACGATTGATGAGAAAGCAGTGGAAGTCGAGCCGGTAATCATCGAGCAGGTGCCTGAAAGCGAAGAAAGCCTCGAAGAGGAAATCGAGCCCGTAATAGAGGAAGAGACTATCGAGGCTGCTCTTGAAGAAGAAATTCCCGAAAAGGGTGCTGTTCCTGAGGTAATCTCCCATGTTTCGGTAGAGGACCTGAAGAAAGCTGAATACAGGAAAAAAGTTGAAGACAGAAAAAAGGCTGCAGAGAAGAAAAAAGAGGAAAAAGAGGAAGTAAAACCCGTTGAAGAGAAAAAGTCTTTTTTCAAAAAGCTTGCCCCGAAAGTCGGGTTTACCCAGAAAGCCAAAGCCCTTGTGTTTAACAGGGAAGTATATCTGGATGAAAAAGACCTTGAAGAACCCCTCTGGGAACTTGAAATGGGCCTCCTGGAAAGCGATCTTGCGGTATCGGTATCTGAGGCAATTGTTGAGTCCGTGAAGAACCAGCTCACTGGAACGACAAAAAGGATTGGGAGCAATACCGGAGATATAGTTGAAGAAGCCCTGAAGAAAGCGATTCTTGATGTGGTATCTGCCAATACCTTTGATTTTGATGAGTATGTCAAAAACCGGCCAAAGCCAGTACATATTGTTTTTGTAGGGATTAACGGGACAGGAAAGACGACGTCCATTTCAAAGATGACGCACAGACTGCTTAAGTCGGGTTATTCTGTGGTGCTTGCTGCCGGAGACACTTTCAGGGCAGGTGCTATTGACCAGCTGGGGATTCATGCGGACAGGCTCGGGGTAAAGATGATAAAGCACCAGGCAGGAGCCGACCCTGCAGCAGTTATTTATGATGCTGTCCAGTATGCAAAAGCGCATAATATCGATTTTGTCCTCTCTGACACGGCAGGACGTATGCATACAAATATGAACCTCATGGCCCAGATGGAAAAGATCTGCAGGGTAAGCTCCCCTGACCTTATTATTTTCGTGGACGAAGCCGTAGCCGGAAACGATGCTGTGGAAAGGGCTGCCCAGTTCAATGACGCTGTCCCTATCGATGGGTCCATCCTGACAAAAATTGATGCTGATGCCAAGGGAGGAGCTGCCATATCCATTGCTTACATCACAGGCAAGCCGATCCTCTTTTTCGGAGTAGGCCAGGGATATGAAGACCTCAAAAAATTCGAACCCGAATGGTTTGTAGATCAGCTTTTCGGGCAGTCATAAATCTTCCATGCCCGATTTGTGATGAGGAATGTTCAGGATAGATATGAGTAAACTGAAACCGGTCACAAACGGAAATATCAGTAAAAAGAAAATTCCCGGGAAACCGCTTCCGGGAACTCAATTACTGAAAAATAATAGAATAAATTACAAAAATGGTATTGCAGCATTTTTTTACGGGTTTACTGCAAAAGTAGAAAAAGGGAAGAAATTAAGAAATATGAAAAAAGGAAGAAGAAATTAAGAAATATGAAAGCTTCCGGATTTTAAGGTTCTTCAGGGATTATGATCCAGGCTATGACATAACCGATTATTCCAATTCCCTGCAAAGAAAGTAGCACCCATAAAAGCCTTACTAGCGTAGGATCCACGCCGAGGTACTCGCCTATACCCCCACATACTCCGGCAATAATCTTGTTTCTTTTTGACCTGTACAGTTTCTTCATATCAGTGCCTCCACTCCAGAAAAATACCTGAGTCATCTGAAGGATATCAGATTTTTTGGTTGTTCCGAATTTTGCCTGATTTCCCGTATATAATGGATTAAATATATACGATTTATAAGTAACTCTCCATTTTTCAGAGTTTGTTTCAGTTTTTAACCCTGTGCGCTTAACCCTTTGCATGAATAAGGGGAAATGTTTCTATCAGATACTTTCCCATTTATATTAGATACATACCCATTCTACCAGATACTCCACCATTTCCATCAGATACTCACCCATTCGCTCGTAATTTCTTCAGAGAACAGGTTTTCCCCGAGAGCTCTCACATATACCCTGAAGGTCCTGCCTCCAGGGACTCTGAGTCCTTTTGCGGTGAACTGATAGGCTCCCTCAGGCTCGATTATTACAGGGTCGCTCTCGATCTGATCCCATATTTTACTCCCGTCCTCTGCCTGAAGGGCAACATAAACAGTTGTATTTTCTGCTACCTCGGAGCCCACATTTCTCAGAGTAACATTAACGTCCACAACCCCTTCTTTCTGGGAGTATTCGCACTGAGCACTGAAATCAAGGTTAACAAGGGGCCTCCTATATACAGGGATAACTTCTACCGGTTCATCCTTATATTCTTCAGGCATTTCCCCGATCTCCCAGTTGCTCCCTGTAGTTTCAAGGTAGTAATAATGATTATTATTGTATTCAAAGCTCCTACCCCTGGTTTCAGGGCTGCATTTTATTCCCAGAGCCATATGCTCCGGAAGTTCCAGCAGGACAACATCATAGCCCATTTCCTGAAGAATTGCCACCGACAGGATGGAGGTATCCTCACAGTCCCCCCCGTTATCGAAGAGAGTCTCATAAGGAAAACGGGGGTACTGGTCATATCCAGAACTTGTAAGGTCTGAAGTATAGTTAAGGGACTGGATAAAAGAAACACAGAGCCCGGGTATTTTTTTTTCTTCAAGCCCGTATTCATTTGAAAGAGAAACAAGCGTATCTGCGATATTCTTTATTAACCAGTCATCATAAGGGTCGGAAGCAAAAAGGTCGTAGTCTCTTTTGCGTGTCCTTGACTCATATGCACTGTACAGCTTATCATCAAGCAGCAGAGTAAGGTGCCACCGGTATCCCTCATAATTCCATGAGTAAGATCTGGAAGATTTCCCTGGTTCTATGAGTTCTTCCGTAACCAGAGCTTCAGAAGAGTTATAATTACCACCCGTTTCTCGAGGCAGGTTTTTATCTATCTTTTTGTTGCCAGAAACTGCGGATCCCTCAGAAAAAGGCCAGAAAAAAAGAACTGCAGCCATATATACGAGTAAGAAAATAAAAGTCAGTTTAATTCTAGCTTTCATGATTTACTTCCGTTCAGAAATATCTTAATAAAACTTTATTTCCAGAGATCTTCCCTCAGGTGGGATTCTACAGGATTTATTTCTATTAAATCCTCAGGATACGGTTCGAAAAAAGTCTGGCTCATGAGGTAGCCGTCTTCAAACCGTACAATCCATGACCTGATCATGTTTATTGCAGGACAGACCGAAGCCCTGCCTTCCCTGTATTTCTGAACCCAATCAAAAAACAGGGCTTTTTCACGGCTTGAAAGCTGGTCTGAAAAAAATCCGAGAGCGTGCATTAACACGTTTATGGTTGAAGTGTACCTTGGAGCTCTGGAAAGGGCGCTGTACAGGTGATTTTCATAATCGGAAATCAGCTCTTTCCAGGGCCTTTTTTCTCGGTTTGCAGCAATTTCTCCTAATTTTTGGAGTTCAGCCTGATTATAAGCCATAAGAAGAAACTTGTTCTGCGCATGGAAATTTATCAGATCCTTTATACTGCCCTCGGACTTTACTTTCCGAAAAGCTGCAAATGTGAAGAGTTTCGTAAGGAAATGCTCTTTTATCCGGGCGTTTCTGAGCCTGCCCTCGTCCTCAACAGGATGGAAAGGATACCTTCCCAGAACAGCACCTCCGAAATATCCGGAAATCTTTTCAACTGCACCTCCATGACTCCCTGCAGACGGGTAAACCTTCACGTCCTTGAGACCGCAGGAAGGAGACCTGAATTTAAGAATAAAACCGTCAACTTCGTCTATAGAATTAAGAAAATTGGAACAGAAAGATTTCATATCCTCAGTTACATCCTTCCCACTTGAAGGCTGGACAAGCCTGTGATCTCCTTTATCAAGGACTATTCTCACAGGGTTTCTTGGTACTCCAAGCCCTATTTCCACTTCAGGACAAACGGGCAGGAAATCAACGTGTTTTTTGAGTTTTACCACCACAGGACTGCTGATCATATCTCCATTGTATCGGCAGTGATCAAACTCAAGACACCTGCTAATTACAATCTTCGGTCGAGAAAACTCTCTCATTTAACCCCCATACAAAAAGGAGTTACTTGGATAAATTGTTTTCCAGACAAAAAGGATCATGCGACTTACTGAAAAAATAAGTGATGATAATATAAAAAGAATGCAAAGATAGAAAGGATGTAAAATATAGAAAGAATGTAAAAATAAGTGATAAAAAATAAGATATAAAGAATAAGAAAATAAAAAACAAAATATAGAAAATAAAAAGAATTTAAAAGCAGTATTTCCAGAAACAAAGATTTTTTTCAGTAATCAGTAAATGATTTATAACAATGGAAAATAATAGTAAGGTAGTTGTTGGGGACGATAGAGGGAACGGATAGTGCTTTTTAGGGTTCGAGCACCAGTGCCTGACATCGTACTTCGGATAACGGAAAAAGATTGCAAACTAAAATGAGGTGAGAACATAATAGAAACAGAGTCAGAACAGATACACATGCCTCTCATTGGAGACGATGCCCCTTCATTTACTGCAGTAACCACACAGGGAATTATCAAATTCCCGGATGATTATAAAGGAAAATGGGTCATTCTGTTCAGCCACCCTGCAGACTTTACACCTGTATGCACTACTGAATTCATGACTTTTGCCAGTATGCAGGAAGAGTTCAGGAGCATGAACACGGAACTTATAGGGCTCTCCATAGACAGCGTCTTTTCCCATATCGCCTGGCTTAAGAGGATTGAAGAGAAAATAGAATATAAAGGAATGAAAAATCTGGAGATCAAATTCCCGGTGATAGAAGATCTGAAGATGGATGTTGCAAAGAAATACGGCATGGTACAGCCAAAAGCCTCAACCACCCAGGCTGTAAGAGCGGTATTTATTATCGACCCAGAGGCGAAAATAAGGACAATACTCTACTATCCGCAGTCAACCGGAAGGAATATGCAGGAAATCAAGAGAATAGTAGTCGCCCTGCAGAAAAATGCAGCCGAAAAAGTTGCAACCCCGGCTAACTGGCAGCCAGGAGAAGACGTTATCATTCCACCTCCCAGTTCAATGGAAGCAGTAAAAGAAAGGATGGGAAAAGAAGAGGAAGGAAAGCGCTGCCTTGACTGGTTTATGTGCCTGAAAAAAGATACCCAGAAATAATTTGGGTACAATAAAAACATTATTTTACTTTTTTAAAAACATTAGTTTATTTATTAAATACATAAAATACACTGCTATTTTTTAAGATAAAAAGCCTGTAGCGAATAATCTTTCAGGCGAGAATAAGAGGGGTCTGGAGAGGAATCTCCTATCCCCCTATAAGAGATCCCCCTCATGGCGAACAGAGAAGGTCCAGTACCCCGTTCCACCATAATTTATCGTAATTTATTCGCTTCTTATTTTCAAATTAAGCATGATTTTCCGGGTTCACCGATGAATACAATATAGGTGAAAAATCCTCAGTTTTAGAGAACTTATACAGGATATCCCGGACTGGAACATCTCATAAACGAGAGTAAGGCATGGGACAGGAACTATGACCCCCACTAGCTCCATTTATGCATGCTCAGCTTTTATCAGGTAGAAAATAATATTGATTCCACTGATATATAAAATTTACCCAAATTTATAACAAATAATCATGAACTATAACTAAGAAAATAAGAGGTAAATAGCACAAAGGACGCTAGAAAGCGAAAAGAAAGGAATTTTTGTCTAGAAAGCAAAATTTGTCTTAAGAAATTTACGCATTGAAGACTTATAAAAAAGAAAAAGGATGAAAAGGAATTAAAGATGAAGGAAGAGGATTTAAGAAAAGGAAGAAACCGATATTATTACTTCTTCCCAAGTTCTCTTGAGCGTTCACTTGCTCTTATAACTGCATTCATAAAAGCTGCCCTGATTCCTGCTTCCTCGAGAGCATGAACTCCCTGAATAGTGGTACCGGCAGGAGATGTAACCATATCTTTGAGTTCTCCGGGGTGCATGCCTGTTTCAAGTGCCATTTTTGCGGCTCCGAGCACGGTCTGGGCTGCGAGGGTAAGAGCGCTTTTCCTGTCCATGCCTTCCAGTACAGCCCCGTCAGCCATAGCCTCTATGACAGGGAAAATGAAAGCAGGCCCGCTGCCGGAAAGACCTGTAACTGCGTCCATCAGGGATTCAGGAACCTGAACTGCAGTACCAACCGCAGAAAAGATAGTAAGAGCATCTTTCATATCCTCAGGGGTCGCGTTCTTCCCGGGGGAAATTCCCGAAGCAGCCTCCGAAACTGTTGCTGCTATATTGGGCATGACACGGACAACCCTGGTGCCTTCAAGAAGAGCGCCCTCGTAAGTTGAAAGAGGCACTCCTGCAGCAATTGATATTACGAGTTTTTCGGAAGTAATTTCATTTTTCAGGTTTTCAAGCACAGAACCAAGCGTTTGGGGCTTTACTGCAAGAATGAGGATATCCGACTCCCGGACAATAACGGTATTATCGGTTGATACCCTGATCCCCAGCTTTGTCTGAAGCTCTTTTAAAAAAGGCTCGTATACATCGCTTGCACCGATATTTTCAGGCTGCACGATTCCGGCTTTAATTATGCCCTGCATGAGAGCAGAACCCATTTTCCCTGCCCCGATGAATCCTATTTTTCGATTTATCATGTATAAAATCTCCTTATTTCCAGAAAAATAAACTTAAATAAACTTAAATAAACCTTAAATTACCGTAAATTACCTGTAAAGAACCAGAAGGTCCTGAAACTCTTACAAACCCGATGCTCAATTTAACTCTTCCAGTATGCCGATATTTTCCTTTTTTATCACGTTGTTGTAATTACTGTAGCCCAGAACGTTTTCAATCTGGTCTGTATGAACTCCTTTTATTTTAATTAACTCTTCAGAGGTATAGTCGGTAATCCCTTTTGCAAATATTTTGCCGTCACATTCGAGTTTCACGACATCTCCCCTATCAAATGTCCCTTCCACATCCACAACGCCTGCCGGGAGAAGGCTATTTTTCCCGAGGACAGCAGCTTTTGCTCCGGCATCTACACGGACCGTTCCTGAAGCCCTGGCAAGGATAATCCAGCGAGCGCGGTTTTTCTGGATATGCCGCTCAGCAAGGAAAAGGGTCCCTATTTCTTCCCCTGAGGCTATTTTCAGGATGACGTCCTCTACATCGCTGTTTGCAATAACTACATAGCAGCCTGCCATACTGCAGATTTTTGCAGCTTTTATTTTGGTCCGCATCCCGCCAACGCCTTTGAAGCTTGTAGGGTCGCCCCCATAACTTTCAATCTCAGGCGTGATCTTTTTCACAATGGTCAGAAGCTTTGCGTCAATGTGAGTTTTCGGGTTCCTGTCAAAAAGCCCATCAATATCCGAAAGGATAATCAGAAGATCAGCATCGATTTTGCTCGCAACCATTGCGGAGAGCTTGTCATTGTCCCCGAAGATTGCTTCAATCTCGTTTGTACAGGTACAGTCGTTTTCGTTTATTATCGGGACAACACCATACTCCAGCAGGGTTGAGATGCTGTTTCTCAGGTTGAGATAAGTTACTCTATCAGAATAGAATTCATAGGTAAGAAGGATCTGGGCAACCTTCATTCCGTATCTGGAAAAAGCTCTGCTCCAGTCCTGCATCAGCATACTCTGCCCGACCGCTGCAGCTGCCTGTCTGATAGGGATCTCACGGGGTTTGGGGGCTATGCCCAGCTCATTCAGCCCGACACCTATTGCTCCCGAACTCACAATAATTACTTCTTTCCCCTGCTTTCGGAGCTCTGAGACCTGGAAGGCTATGCTTTCCATAAATGCCGGGTCAATATTGCAGTTTTCCCTGGTATGGTCACAGCCCTTTCTGGTAATTGAAGAAGTTCCGATCTTAATGACGATTTTATTAACATCACGGAAAAATTGTTCTCTTTCTGTCAATAGAAGTGCCTCTTAAAGTTATTTGGAAAGCGGCTGCGCTTGATTTCTATAATAGCCGGGTTTCCGGTTTTTGCACTTAACCTGCGCTGGTATTTCGATTCAAATATATAAACATATCAGAAATTATCAGGGATGTGTTAATTCACATCCTCGAACTTAAGGTCAAGCTTCCTGTGAGTATAGGGTTTTGCATTTTTTCCTGCATAGTCTGCAACAACCTGCCCTTTACCCATGAGGATATACTTGTAAATTAACAGCCCTTCCATACCGACAGGCCCGCGCGAATGGATCTTATTTGTGCTGATCCCGACTTCGGCACCTTTTCCATATCTGTAACCGTCAGCAAAACGTGTTGAAGCGTTCACCATAACGCTTGAAGAGTCAACAAGCCCTATGAACTCCTTCCTGCGGGAAGCGTTTTCCGTGATTATCCCGTCTGTGTGATGGGAACCAAAGGTGTTTATGTGGTCAACTGCTTCCTTAATGGTATCTACGAGTTTTATTGAGAGGATAAGGTCATTGTATTCAAGGCTCCAGTCCTCATCAGTTGCTCTTGAAAGGGGAGATAGCCCTTTTTCTGAGAGCAGAGAATAACTACCTTCATCGCAGCGCAGTTCAACCCCTGCCTTTAGATACATTTCAGCCATTTTGGGCAGGAAAACTTCTGCAATATTGCGGTTCACAAGAAGGGTTTCTATGGCATTGCAGACTGCGGGGTACTGGACTTTGGCATCAAAACAGACCTTCCAGGCTGTATCAGGGTCTGCAAATTCGTCCACATAGATGTGGCAGATGCCGCTTGTATGCCCGAGTACAGGGATTTTTGTATTGTCCTGGATAAATTTGACAAATTCATTGGACCCTCTGGGGATAAGGAGGTCGACATACGCATCAAGGCTCAGAAGGCTCATGATTTCTTCCCTGGTTTCCATAAGCTGGAACGCCCCTTCAGGCATGCCCCCGGTGGACTCTATGGCTCTTACAAGAATATCGAAAATAGTACGGTTAGACTCCCTGGCTTCGCTTCCTCCTTTGAAAATGGTTGCATTGCCACTTTTCAGGCAGAGAGACATTACCTGGGGCACCACGTCAGGCCTGGACTCAAAAATTACCCCTATAAGACCTATAGGGCAGCTGACCTGGTAGAGGATCAGGTCGTCATCGAGTTCAAGAGTGGAAAGGGTTTCTCCCACAGGGTCTTTAAGTTTTATTACGTCTCTGATTCCTGCAATCATCCCGTCAACTTTTGAGTCCGTAACCTTAAGCCGGTCTACAAGAGCCTGAGTAAGCTTTCCGGCTTTTTTCAGTTGGGCTGCATATTCAAGATCCTTTAAATTCGCTTCAAGGATGATTTTTCTCTCTTTATCAAGGGCTTCCGCCATAGCTTCAAGAGCCCTGTTTTTTACCTCGGAGCTTACACTGGCAAGCTCAATTGAAGCTTTTTTTGCTTTAATTACTTTAGATTCAATATCATTAGCCATATACTCACCGTCTTTGCAATAATTGCGAGGGCTTTGCCCACATAAGCCTGAAACAGGTTCTGGACCAGATTCAATTATCTATTCAGACCTGAAAATCAAAGGGCTATATAAGATATAATTAACTGAATCATGGAGTTAAACTGAATTAAGGGGTAAGGACTTAGTCCCGAAACATTTGAGCTTTTTCATAGATGGAAATGAAAAAAGGACACAGGGAGTCCTGGGATAAATATTTTTGTATACTGTTTAGGTATATGATATGGTAAGGTCCTAAATAAAAGATACCATTTGAGGGAGTATATTCCGGTCCTGTAGTAACATCAGGCTGGAAAAAATAATATATTAAAGTATTTATTTAATTATAAATGATATTTAATAAGTCAATAAAATAAATTGAGGATAAAAAAATTCTCTGGTCAGTGATTGATTTTGTGAAAAATTCATCATGCTGAATCAGGACATATTAAAATAGACAAAGAGGGATAAAAAATAATAATATATTAATAAAAGAAAAAAAGTAATTTTTTAAAAAAACGCAACTTAAAAAACTTTAAGTAAAGTTTTCTTGAGAAGAAATATTATTTCAAAACGAATATATATACGATGCATATAAGTATAGAATACGCAGCTTCATATCATGGAGACGCATACTAAATCTTGAAAAAAGACAATTATGGAATAGCCCTGTAATTTTTGAGTATAGGAGAAAGGCGTACAATATATTACGACTCCGTAAATGACCATTTTTAGTTAAAATAATATGATGAGGACGCCGCATTCGCAAGGGAATAATGGTCGCCTGCTAAGCCATTTCATACACAAAGTTTATTATAGGGGTAAATCCATATCGAAATGGGGATAACTTTATAGATTGGTGGTGTGTAAAAAATGAAATCATTCGCGTTAGTCCGGGCAGACGACTCGGATAAAGTAAAAATAGCATTACATGACCTAGAAAGATACGGACATATTCAATTTTCAGCGACTCCTAAATGTATTGAGCCAAATTATGCTGATGAACTTCTTGTGAGTGTAATGGGCGTATCACTCAAGTCAAAATGCAACTCTGCAGCCCTTGTAGAGTTAAATAACCACGCGGGAGCGGCGATAAGCAGGTTGAAGAAGATCCACCCCCCTGCGCATATAATAATTATCAGTCCAAGACATAAAATGTTTGAAGAACTGGCTGGCAAATTTCCAAAATATCCGGAATTTGACAGGACATTCAATCATCAAAAGAACCCTCAAGGCCTGGATATGATTCAGGAGAAAGGAGAATCATCCAACGCATAAGGGATAAAAGTTTTTTAACCGGATGTAAGTATTAATCTTCAAATAATCTTCAAATCTTCATTTTTTCTTTTTTAAAATATATTGAGAATAAGGGCACTTTACCGGATAGTAACGTTACTATCTTTCAAATTCCAGATTCGTTTCATATTCGGAGTTTAGAGAAGAACCTGTTTTTACCCTGAGTTTGGAAACATAAGTATACAGGCTTTCTATATCTTTGATTTCTTTCTGGGAAATCAGTTTCAACTTATTTCGGATTTGAAGGTCAGGCTTTACCCCAAAATTTTCAAAATATTCCGAGAGTTTGGCTGCAAGCAGGTCACCTCTCCTGTCCCAATCCGTAAGTATGATAACCTCACAGCCGAGGCTGGCTATCCTCTCTGAGAAATTAAAAAGAGAATGCCGGGTTGCAAGCTCGAAGCTGCCTTTAATACCGAGCTTTTTCATGGAAAGAATATCTCTTTTTCCTTCTACGATAATTACTGCCCCTCTTTCCGCAGATTCTGAAAGTTCCAGAAGCAGTTCTTCAATCCTTTCCAGCCTTTTTCTGTAGACATCAACATCAGTCACGTTATTCTTCAACCTTTTTCGTTAAACAGGAAGTGTGGTAAGAAAGCCTGCCAGTCAGGAAAACTGTCTAAAACTCCTGGCTTCAACCCTTTAAGTGTTTCCCGAAAACCAGAACAGCTTGCTGATAGGATACCCCTTTTATCAGCAAGGATTTCTTGCTGCTTGTGGCTCCGCTACTTATAAGGATATCAGAACTGCTTATGCTGAAAAGCTCTGCAAGGCTTTCAATAAGCTGCTCATTTGCCTTTCCTTTCTGGGCATTTCTGGTCAGCTTTACTTCAATTCTCTTTCGCCATTCATTATAGCCACTCGGGACAGAAAGCGACCTGGAACCCGGAGTGACTTCGATATCCACAATAATACCGGAATCCAAAGATTTTATTGCCTCTTCAAAGGACATGGATCTCATCTTTTAAAATATATTATATAAATTAGTGACGAAACCTGGGAATTTGTAATAAGAGCCATTAGCAAAAGGCAGAGGATAAATAAAAAGCAGCCGAAATGAATAAGTTATAACCACGCATGGAATGGCGAACCCTGGACGGCTGGGCAGGTACTGAATTTTTCCATATATAAAAACACCAGGTATGAAATAAATTATAAACTCGAGTTATAAAAATAAATTAACATAAAATAGTGCTGTAACCCGGACGCACTAACTCCGAAAGATCATACTCTGGTTTTCCGCAGTCCCTTTCAGTTACCCTCGTGCCGGGCAATATCACACTATCGATGTATCGCATTGGGGTTGTCTGTACACTCACAGTCAGGATTTTCCATTATCTCGTGCAAGGACCTATACAATGCGACTGAAACCCATATATATATTTGATAATTAATAAATATGTCGGTGAAAAGAATTTTTGTTTTGTATATATATTCAGAAACTTCTAACCAAAAAGACGAAAAAAATACTCCAGCGTGCCCAGAATAGAAGAAAAAATGCCTGAATAATATAAAAAGGCTTAAGGAAAGATTATATATGATGTATATGTTTGGTCTCCATAAGCTGAGCACAGAAGGTTGATAAACAGCAGAGGTGCTTATAGATGTACGGCACTGAACAAATAATTTCCGGAACAATTATTGCAGGTCCCGAGATTTTGCCCATAGAGGGGTACATCTGTGTAAAAAATGGAATAATTACGGAAATTGGAGAAGAACGTACAAATTCAAAAAATATAATAGCTCCCTGTTTTGTCAATGCTCACACTCATCTTGGGGACTCCGTTTGTAAAGACCCTGTACTTGGAAAAACTTCCGGTTTTCGGGTCCAGAGAGACCTTGACTCTCTTGTAAAGCCGCCTGACGGATTAAAACACAGGATTCTCAGGGAAACTCCCTATAAAACCCTTGTAGGGCACATAAGAAGGTCTTTACTGGACATGATAGATACCGGGACCTGTGCTTTTGCTGATTTCAGGGAAGGAGGGTTTTTGGGGGTTGCAGCTCTGAATAAAGCCCTTGAAGGACTTGAGCTGCGTTCATTGATATTCGGAAGACCTGCAGAACCGGATCTACCTCTGCAAGTAGTACTTTCCGAAGTAAGAAGGATTTTACTTCGTTCCGATGGGCTCGGAATGAGTGGAGCAAATGACCTCGACATGAACCTCCTTCAGGAGATTACAGCCTGCACCCGGGAAAGAAAAAAACTTTTTGCAATCCATGCAGGTGAAAAGAATAGAAGCGACATTGAAAAAGCCCTTTCTCTTGAGCCGGACCTTTTAATTCATTTAACACATGCAGGAAAAAAAGACCTCGATGAAATTGCTCAGGCAAAAATTCCGGTTGTTGTCTGCCCGAGGTCAAACTTCGTAACAGGGGCAGGGATGGCTCCAATAGCTGAAATGCTTGAAGCGGGTATTCGGGTAGCAGCCGGGACAGATAATGTAATGTTAAATTCTGTAAATATGTTTGCTGAAATGGAATTTATGTCAAAAATATTTTCTATAGATGATAGGCAAGTATTTAAAATTTGCACACTTAATGGTTCTTTTGTAATGGGACCAGATTCCATGTGTTCTATCGAAAAGGGGAATAAAGCCAATTTAATGATCCTGAACGGGGATTCTAATAATCTTGCAGGTATACAGGACCCTGTAGGTGGAATTACAAAACGGGCAAGGCCCGATGATATATTAGCGGTACTTCATTCGTAAATCAAATGGAGAACGAAACATGAATAGCGAATTTTACCGGAACATAGTAATTGCAACAGATGGATCCGAGAATACCCAGAAGGCAATATCTCACGGAATTGAGATTGCAAAACTCAGCGGGGCTACGATTCACGCACTTTATGTGGTGGACATATCTTCTTTTTCATCAATACCTATGAGCTCGGAAGTCGGCTGGGAAGCGATGTACGAGATCCTGAAGTCCGAGGGTGAAAAAGCAGTTTCTGCCGTAAAGAGCCAGGGAGAAGCAGCAGGGGTAGAAGTAAGAGAAGTTGTCCTTGAAGGAAACCCGAGCAGTGCAATTATCGAATTCGCAGAAAATAACAATGTTGACCTGATAATTATGGGAACACTTGGAAAAACCGGACTTGACAGGTTCCTTCTCGGAAGCGTTGCAGAAAAAGTTGCCAGGGGCTCAAAGGTTCCGGTAATGGTCGTTCGGAGTGGAGAAGAGAGCTGAGCTGAAGCCCTCCGTAGAGAAATGATAAAAGAAAATCCAGGATTCAGAGGATAACACAGGTGTAGATCATATGCCAAAAAACATCTTCATAGAAGATATCATGGTAAGGGACGTCGCATGCGCAACCCTGCCTGGTTCCAGGGACGAGGTTCTTAAAATCCTTAAGAACAAACACATCTCGGGGGTTCCTGTACTCAAAGATTCCAAAGTGGTCGGGATAGTGACAAGGACAAACCTCTTGCAGAACCCCGAAGAAGAACAGCTTGCCCTTCTTATGACACGGGACCCGATAACCATATCCCCTGGATCGGACCTGCAGTCCGCTGCCCGCCTGCTCCTTCAGCACGGAATCAGAAGGCTTCCGGTAGTAGACGATGGAAAGCTCGTGGGGCTTGTAACGGTTGCTGATGTTGTGGGCGCAATTGCGGATATGAATATAGACACTCCTATCAAAGACTATGTGGAAAAGGAAGTGGTGGCAATATTCAGTGAAACACCTTTGCCTGTAGTAGCCAGGATCATGGAACTGGCTTGTGTCAAGGCTGTACCTGTACTTGATGCTGCCCTTGAACTCATAGGAATTATCTCGGACCGCGACATTATTTCTGCCAGCGTTATTGAGGACAGCGTTGAGATGTCAGACATGTCCGCAGGTCAGGACGACGATGCCTGGACATGGGAGTCCATGAGAGATACCATGAGTATTTACTACAGCGTATCCAGAATCAAAGTCCCCAATCTGATAGGAAGCGACATTATGATCCGGGAACCGATCACTGCTACTTATATTGCCTCTATAAGCGACTGTGCAAGAAAAATGAAGCGTAACAGGATCGACCAGATACCGATAATTAATTCAAACCGCAAGCTTCAGGGGCTCTTAAGAGACCACGACCTGCTGAAGCCCCTTATAGAAGCCTGAATAGTGGTAAAAGACAGTTTTGAGCCGGGGGAGGAGATATCATTTCCCCTGTTCAAACCTGCCCGGCTAAAAAATTAAATGGCTAAAAAATTAAACAGCTAAAAAATAAAAACGTGATTCTCAATTACGTGACTCTCAATTCAATACTTTTTTTCAGGAGCTAAAAAATGGACAGGCCCTTTATTTTTATAAATTCTGCTATGTCAGCTGACGGCAAGCTCTCAACAAAGGAAAGAAAGCAGGTAAAGATCTCCGGAAAACTTGATTTTGAGAGAATGGATGAACTCAGGGCTCATGCAGATGCGATTATGGTGGGAATAGGGACCGTACTTGCCGATGACCCCAGCCTGACAGTAAAATCCCCTGAAAGAAAGGCAGCCAGAAAAGCTGCCGGAAAAAGTGAAAATCCCGTAAGGGTTGTTGTTGACAGCTCAGCAAGGACACCTCTTAATGCCGATATCTTCAAAAAAGGTGAAGGGCTCAGGATAATTGCTGTTTCAAATTCCGCCCCTGAAGAAAAAATCAGGATGCTGGAAGAAAAAGCCCTTGTCATAAAAACAGGAGCCTTTAGAGTTGACCTTACCGAGCTTGCAGCAAAATTAAAGGAAATGGGTATAAACAGCCTCATGGTCGAGGGAGGCGCAACCCTGAACTGGGGCATGCTTTCCGCAGGTCTTGTTGATGAGGTATATACTTTTGTTGGAAACCTTATCATAGGAGGGAAAACAGCTCCAACCTTTACTGACGGGGAAGGTTTTACAGAAAACGAACTCCTCGGGCTTGAACTGTCTTCAGCTGAAAAAATTGAAGATGGAATACTTCTGAAGTGGAAGGTCAAAGGGAAGAAGAACTGAAAACCTTTTTTATAGAATCATTTTAAAAGTACTCTCTTTTCTTATTTTCATAGAATTATTTTAAAAATATTCTCTTTTTTTATGTTTACAAAATTGCCTTTTTCGGCATCAGTTATGCCTTATCTTTCAGACTCTTTTGCGAGTTTTTGTTTTTCAAACCCGCCTTTGCAATATACAAAAATTTCCAGGTCACATTCACCTTTAAGAAATTCACGCATTTTTCGGTCATAGGTTCTCTGGATGTGTTTTAAACCATTTGTCCTGAAATGAGCCTTCACAGCTTCGAAAAAGCCAATCACCTGCTGGAGATAAGCTTCTTCATAAGCCCTTGTCTCCAGTGCAATTTCTTTACATGCCGGATCGTCGAGATCTGAGTGATAACTCCCGTGCTCGTTTAAGCCGCTTATCTGCCGCCAGTCCACTTTTCCGGTTTCATCGGCTTCCCTGTGCAGCATATGTGGGTATACTCTGCAGATTGAAGGGCGGCTTTCATAAATCCTGCATCTTTTATTTTCAAGGAAAATGCAGGAGCCGTCAGGTTTTGTTTTCAGGGCATAGCCTGATACATAGAACCTGCCGTTCTGGTCGCAAAACTCATAATACGGGGCAGGAGTGACGGCATCAGGGTCTATGCTTCTTACTCGTTCCAGGTCCGAGTCCAGCAGGAACACATGGTCGTTAAACTCTCTGGTGCAGCAGCGGGCACAGAGTTCACATTTGAACCCTAGTTCCCTGATTATGCCGACAAATTCGGAGTCAGGAAAATTTCTTAAATCCCGAAGTTCCTCGTGCATTTCGGCAAGCCTGGTGTCAATTGGGTCATTTTTTACGGGAATCACCTCTCCAGAAAAAGAATATGGCTTTCAGAAGAGCTTTTAAGGTTCAAGCCAGTTTCAGTCGGATTTATACGCATCTTCGGAATTATTTATACCTTACGTATATCTGCCATTTTTTTATGCCTGAATTCCTCCGGATATCCGTAACATTTAACTAGTAGCATTTCTCTTTATGATAAACTCAAGGCTTGATTAAACCATAGTCTCTTACTTCAGGCTTTTTAAGGAATATCAGATATTCCGATCAAGATCATTGAAAGATTACCTATTTGATAATCATCGAATCAGATTACCTTTTTGCCAAATCGCTGCTGAAGGAAAAAATCCGCGGCAAACAGCAGCGATAGGCGAGAAGGCGGATACGGTATGTGAATAAATCATCAATGAATTAAAGCAAATATAGATAAATTCAAATCAAAATCAGCGAGGAATGATAATGGGCAAAACCGGCAGCATTGATTGGGTAAAGGTAAAAGGCAGAAAAGGCAAAGTAATCAAGGTCCAGAAATCAAAATCACAGAAAGCACACCCCGGACCTGCACAGCGCTTCACCTCTTCAGGCCACAAGAGGCGCTTCATAAGAAGATCTGCAAAAGCCCTTGTAAAATAATCGGGCTTTTTCATTTTACCATTTTTAATTATCAATTTTTTTTAGGTCACTGAATTTTAATCAATTCAGGTCTTTTTCTATCACTGGAAGGTTATTTCTACCAGCCCTGCCTATAAAAAAATAGTTCTTTGATTAAAATAATTTTGTTGAGTAAAAATGATATTTTTGATTAAAAATAGCTTTTTTGATCCTCGATATGGAGTTTTGGATTCCTGCTCTCAAAAGCTGACGCTTTAAAAATTCAAAATCAAAGCCTGAGAGCAAAGTATGCGATGCCTACTCCCAGAAGACAGAGGATAACATTGAGGAAAATATTCAGAAAAAATGAAACGTTCTGTCCGTCTTCCAGTAGCTTGAAGGTTTCGTAAGCAAAGGTTGAGAAGGTCGTGAAGGAGCCGAGAATTCCTATATTTACCAGATAGACCACGGACTCGGGCTCAGAGGAAAAAGTAAGAAGGGAAAGCACAATGCTTCCCAGAAAATTTACTGTAAGGGTTCCTGCCGGGATACTCCGGATTTTTGGCATTCGGCTTGAAATAGTATAGCGAAGAGACGCCCCTATAAAACCGCCCGTGCCTATCAAAAAAAGATCTCCGATGTTTGCCGCAGGAAGCATGGATCAAATCTCCCTGCTTGAGAGAGCTTTTATAAAGCTCCTGCCAAAGAATACACCTGTAAGGGTAAGAAATAGGTTGGCGCTGATATTTCCAAGGGCAGGAAGAAAAGCCATACTGAAAGACTGGACTGCAAACGTCGAGAAGGTTGTGAACGCCCCTATGAAACCGGTCCCAAATGCCAGTCTTCCTTTAGGACCTATGAAGCTCAGGTACTCAGCATCATACATTATCATACCCAGCATAAAACTCCCGAGTACATTTACAGAAAGGATGCCAAGCTGCCCATCCACATGCTCACAGATCAAAAATCGGCAAACGGCTCCCAGAAAGCCGCCGAGTCCTATTAATAAAACTTTATCCATTTCTTTGTCAGGGGAGGGCATGTTTTCACTTTTATTAAAAAATTGGAATAAAGGACGGTTAATTCTTTCCTATTACCTCCTACAAGTATAAAATACTATTTATTTTAAAAGAAGAGAAAAGTGGAGGAAGTAAGCCATAGCTGCTTATTGATGTTTTTTTCACTCAATTAAAAAAACATCAACTTCCTGCCCCTCTTCATAACCTTCTATATTTTCAGGCACCAGCACGTAACCGTCAGCCTTTGCAACCGAGCTCAGAACTCCTGCCTTTCCAGTAAGAGGGCGTATTTTATCCCCTTCAAAAACAACCCGGACAAAATTGACATAACCTATTTTAGAACTTATTTTTGCAGCCAGCCGCCTTCTAAAGACAAATTCCGGCACTTTGGGTATTGATCCAAGCTTCCTTATCCCGGGACGGACAAAGAAATACAGGGCAACAAGCCCAGCAACCGGGTAGCCTGGAAGGCAAACCACAGGAGTTTTACCTATAACCCCAAGCGCTGCTGGCTTTCCAGGACTGACCGCCACCCCATGGACAAGCAGTTTTCCCAGAGATTCCACAACTTCGGGAGCATGGTCTCTTTTGCCGACCGAAGTCCCGCCGGACAGGAGAATCATGTCAGCGTCAAGGTTTGCCTCTATGGCTTCTTTTATACTCTCAGGACGGTCAGGCACGATACCTGTATGTCTGGGAACTCCACCCCACTTTTCCACATAAAGAGCAGTCATAAGCCCGTTCGTTTCGAGCACCATTCCGGGGGGAGGAACTTGCCCGGCCTTTTCACGGCTTACCAGTTCATCTCCTGTAGGGATGACCACAACCACAGGTTTTCTGAAAACCTTCGCCATATCCAGTCCGAGAGAGGCAAGAACTGCAGCATCACAGGGGCGAAGGAGGTGACCTTCCTTAAAAACCAGATTTTCTTTTTTGATATCCTCTCCAGCCTGTCCCACATTCTTTCCCGGATGGACCTGAGCCCTGATTTCAACCATGTTTCCGGCTGTAACGGTGTCCTCAACCACCACAACAGCATCAGCCCCTTCAGGCAGAACAGCTCCCGTATGAACCCACATAGCAGTTCCTTCCTCTACGCAATCCGAAAGCTGCAAAAACACAGGATTTGAAGGAGAAGCTCCCGAAGTATCAGATGACCTGACAGCATATCCATCCATTGCAGCGCGCCTGTAGTGAGGGACATCCCTTCCGGAAATTACAGGCTCTGCAAGTACCCTGCCTGCACAGGCTTCAAGCGGTACTTCTTCAGTGTGACTCAGAGAAGAAAAGCTCTCAAAGAAAAGCTCCAAAGCCTCGTCAACGCAAGTACGTTCTTTGAATATCCTGCCCATAATCCTGGCCCCCCTGAAAACTTATCCTCCGGAGACAGGAGGAAGAACCCCAATTTCATCCGAATCTTTAAGGTCAGTGTCAAGCCCTTCAAGGTGCCTGACATTATTCCCGTTTATCAGGACGTTAATGGAAGCGCAAAGAACCGGGCTTTCATCTTCTCCATCGTTCTTTTCAAAAATGAGTTCCTTTAAAGCGGGATGTTTTTCTGTAAGAGACAAAAGGACATCAATAACTTTTTCTCCGGAAAGCAGGAGTTCCGGTGTGCCTGCTGCCTCACGCAGATTTGCAAATAACTTAACTTTTACTTCAGCCATGAGGAAGACTATTTCATCCTACTCCTTAAATATACCTATGCCTTATAAGAAGCATCCATTACCGGAAGGTTCGGGAAACAATGCAGAAAATTCCAGGTTATGAAAACACAAATTCGGAGGTTCCGGATAAAAAATACTGGCTTTACGGGCTTATGATTGTGTTTTTTGCCCTTGCCTTCAGATTATTCGAGCTGGGAGAGAGGGTTCTCCACCACGATGAAAGCATACATGCCAGTTTTACCCTCAAACTTCTTGAACACGGGGAATACAGTTACGATCCAGCCTACCACGGCCCTTTCCTATTCCATTCTACTGCAGCTGTTTTTCATTTTCTCGGAATAACTGACACGACATCCCGTCTTGTCCCGGTCCTGTTCGGAGTTGCAACAATCCTTTTACTTTTTTTGCTGAAAAAAGAACTGGGAAAGAACGGTGTTCTCTGGTCGATGTTTCTGCTTGCTTTTTCTCCGAGTATGGTGTATTTTTCCAGGTTCTTCAGAAATGATATGATAATTATATTCTGCACCCTGGCCGCAGTGACAGGCGCATTCCGATATCTTGACAGCATACACAGCTTAAAGCGGTACCCTTACCTCGTCCTGGCGGCTTCGTCTCTTGCCGTTGCAGTGTCATCAAAAGAGAATGCTTACATAATTCTTGCTGTCTTCGGGGCTTATGCCGGATTGGGCTTTCTTTACTGGATTTGTTCAGACTGGAAAAAAGAGAATATGGGATTAAAGGAAACCCTTCGCAGTAAGACTTCGGCTCTTTTGCCCTACCTTCCTGAGATCATCCTTTCAGGGGCACTCTCTGTTTTTATTATAATGTTTTTTTACTCCAGTGCTTTCAGGTACGATGTATCTCTTTTTTCAATAGTGGAAAGGGCCTTTAATCACTGGATGGAAATGCACAGTATAGAGAGGATTGGAGGTCCCTTTTACTATTATATCCCTATTCTCCTCAGATATGAGATTCCGGTTGTACTCTTTGGGGCTGCTGGCTTTTTTTATTTCCTGTTTAATAGAGTAAGAAATAAAGGGCAGAATTATTCATTTTTCCTTTTCCTTTGCTACTGGGCGCTTACAAGCTTGCTGCTATATTCATATATTCAGGAAAAAGTCCCCTGGCTTGTCGTTCACATAGTTTTGCCTTTCGGACTTCTGGCGGGAGCCTTTCTTGGAGAAGTATTTTCTAAAAAGAATAAAGACGGACAGCCGAAAAAGCCTGATTACCCCGGTAAAATCCGTGCTCTACTTACAGTAATTCTTGTGCTTACTCTGCTTGTCTTCATTAGCCAGTGCATCTCGGTAAATTATTATAGAAGTATGGAAGACGAGGAACTGATAACATACACGCAGGCATCTCCTGATATCAGGATACTGATGGAGAAGATAGAGGGATTCAATGAAAGCCCTGATACCCTTAGAATTTACGTGATTGACCAGTATCAACTCTACTGGCCCCTTCCCTGGTACCTGCGGGACTATGAAAGAGCGGCATACTCTTCAAAACCACCGTCGAGCAGCAAATACGATGCTATAATCGTCCCCATATCCTGTGATATGTACAGGGAACTTTCAGAAGAAGAATATTCTTCCTACAATTTCACCCTGCGCCCTGGAAGGGATTTCACTCTTTATTATAACAACAAACTTGAACAGCAATAAACTTGAACAGAAACAAACCTGAAAAACAACAAACCCGAACAGCAACAAATTTGAAAAGTACCAATATTGAAAAGCAACAAACCTGAAAAAATCAGATAACCCATTCTCTACAGTGAAACTGAGATTCCTGTTTTTTTATATAAATCCAGAAACAAATAGTAGTGGATACTATAGATTGGAAAACAGTAAGGAAGGTATAAAAATAGCCGTGGAGGGGTATCATTCTGGCAGAGAGCTTTATGCAGAAAAAAACCTCCGGGAAAAAAGATGATAATGCAGAAACGGAGAAAAACTCCAGAAAAGAAGAAGAATTTTCTGAACCTGTGAAGGAGCCCTCTCAGAAGGATTATCCCGGGGAAGCAGAGGCGTTTTTTGAATCAATTGTCAGGGGATCCGAAGGCTGCCTCTGGATGACTATTGAAGAGCTTATGACCCGGGACCTTGTAACGGTAAATGAAGATGCACCTGTTGAAGAAGTTTTTTCACTTTTTGCAAAAAATCCCTACCATACCCTGCCCGTAGTTAACAAAAAAGGAGAGCTCGCAGGGGTTATTGACCTTGACATTGTTCTTGAGATCCTGCTTTTATGCCTGATGCCCAGAGCTAAATATACGCCCCTTGCAGCCAGAAGGTCACTCGGAGAAAACGCAAAAGAAATTATGATTACGCACCCTGTGACAATCTCATTAAATTCCACGTTGAAAGATGTTTCTGACCTTATGATGAAAAACAGGTTTGACCGCGTTTATGTGAGCGAGAATGGAAAACTCGTGGGGATCATATCAAAAAGAGACCTTGTGAAAGAGATATGCAGACGGAGAAAAATGGAGGCATGAAAAAGAATTCTTAAGAAAAAGATGGGCAATAAAGCAAAATTTAAAAAGGAGGCTAAAAAGGAAATTTAGAAAGGAGCTGTAAAAAGGAATTTAAAAAGAGGTTATAAAAGAAAATTAAAAAAGAGGGTATAAAAGGAAATTAAAAAGAGGTTGTAAAAGGAAATTAAAAAATAAAAACAAACGTGTAAATAAGAACCGGGGGGTAAAGCAATAAGTGCTCTGTTTCAGGTACTGTTTCTCATTTTCAGCGTGAAATTTTTTGGTGAGATAGCAGAAAGGGCCGGAGTCCCCTCAGTTATGGGAGAAATTCTGACAGGGATCCTGTTTGGAGCACTTATTCTGGACGTGGAAACCGGGATAATAACTTTTTTTGCTCAGCTAGGGTCCATTTTCCTGCTTTTTACCGCAGGATATAAAGAAGTGAGCCTGAGGGACCTGAGACCCGCAGTACTGGTTGCCTTTATCCCTACTCTCACCCAGCTGGTTTTTGCCTTTGCATTCGGGTTCATGCTTGGGAAAATCTTTAATTTTACATTTCTTCAAAGCCTTTTTATGGCGGTTGCTCTCAGCCCGACAGCCATAGGAGTGGTTATCAGAATTCTTATAGACCTTAACTACCTGTCCAGCAGACCTGGCATAGTAATGCTTTCTTCGGCGGTTCTGGACGATATTATAGCAATATCCCTTCTCTCCCTGATTGTTACCTTTGCCCGTTTTAACCGCGCACCTTCTGCCCTGGCAGTTCTTACAATCTCAGGAAAGATCCTGCTTTTCCTGCTGATTATGTACATCCTCGGAAAATATTTCTTTCCCAGGCTTTTTGTCCATGCCCAGAAAATGCACGCAAAAGAAGCAGTATTTTCCCTTGTGGTTATGACAGCCCTTTTTTCTTCCTATCTTGCAGAGTTATTTGAGCTTCATGCAACAATAGGAGCATTCATAGGAGGGATGTTAATTTCTGAAATTCCCCTTGCAAAGATTCCTGACGTGCAGAGCAAAGTAGAGGGACTGGCTTACGGGATTTTAATCCCACTTTTTTTCGCGTTCATAGGATATTCAATTGATCTTTACGCCCTGGTAAAAGCAGGTATTTTCGTCCCTGTGGTCACCCTCCTGGCCCTCTCAGGAAAGCTGATAGGGGGATTCATAGGGTCAAAAGCCATAGGGTTCAATTTTTGCGAAAGCCTCGCATTTGGGGCAGGGGTCATGCCCAGGGCAGGAATAGAGCTTGTGATGCTGACAATAGGAAGAGGGATCGGAATTATAGGCGAAGAAATATTCTCAGCCATGGTGTTTATGGTTATTGTGTCCATTCTGATTTCACCTTCGGCTTTGAAATTTGCGATCCAGGCAGAAAGAAAAAACAAAACAGGCAATGAATTAAAGGTTGGATAAGAGTAAACAACCAGGAAGTTGAAAAGAGCAGGAGCATGAGTTTTAAGAATAGGGCACGAAAAAATACCCCTGCACCGCTTATAAGGTTCCCTTTAATCAGACTTTTCCCCACTATTTATGCTAATCAGACTTTTCCCCATTATTTATGCTAATCAGCCCTTTTCCCCATTATTTACGTTAATCAGCCCTTTTCCCGTTATTTATGTGCTTTACAATTTCCATGGAAATGAGGGTGGTGGAGGCTAAAGCGAGTATGATCCCCCATTCCGGAAGGGAAAGGGGAACTGTACTGAAAGCAAGTTGAAGGAACGGGACATAAATAACCATCAACTGCAGGACCACCGTGGTAAGGACTGCGTAAATCAGGGCTTTGTTTGTAAACAGCCCCAGAGAAAAGACCGAATACCTGTCAGACCGCCAGTTGAAGGCATTAAACATCTCTGAAAATACTACAAGTGTAAAGACCATTGTCTGCAGTTTGGAAAGGGAAAAGCCACTCTCCAGAGACCAGACTAAAACTATCAGTGCCTGCAAAGTAACAAGGGTCCCTATTCCGAGCCCGGCAGTTATCTCACGGCGTGTAATAAGCCCTTCTTCAACGTTCCTGGGCTTCTGCCTCATAAGCCCCCTATCAGGAGGCTCAACTGAAAGAGCCATAGGAGGAAGCCCGTCTGTAATGAGGTTAATCCACAGGATCTGTACAGCCATAAGAGGAAGTATCTGCCAGCCCAGGATTGCTATGAGAACGATCAGTACCTCCCCTATGTGGCAGGTAAGCCCGTATGTGATGAAGTTTCTAATATTTTTAAAGATATTCCGGCCTTCTTCAACTGCCGAGACGATTGACGCAAAATTATCATCGGTAAGGATCATGCTTGAAGCTTCTTTACTGACGTCCGTGCCCGTGATACCCATGGCTATGCCCATGTCCGCAGCTTTAAGGGCAGGGGCATCGTTTACCCCGTCACCTGTCATTGCCACAACATAGCCTTTCTTTTTAAGGGCTTCCACAACCCTCAATTTGTGGGCAGGGTAGACACGTGCATAAACCGAGACCCTCTCAACCCTGTCCTCAAATTCTTTTTCTTCAAGGCTGTCAAGTTCCGAACCTGTAAGTGTCAGGTCGTTCTCTTTCAGAATACCGAGTTCCCGGGCGATTGCAGCCGCTGTAACCTTATGGTCCCCGGTTATCATCACGGTCTTGATTCCGGCATCCTCGCAGGTTCTGATCGCAGCCTTTACCTCTTCTCTGGGAGGGTCTCTCATGCCAGTTAAACCTGAAAAAACCATATCTTCTTCGGCCCGTTCCACAGGGATTTTCCCGGAAGAGATTTTTTCGGGAGAGAATCCCTCTTCAAACGGGCGGAAAGAAAAAGCCATGACTCTCAGAGCCTGGTCAGCAAGCTCTTTTACTTCCTCTAAGATCTCCTGCTTCTGCCCATGGGTTAAAGTTTTTATTTCGCCGTCAAGGAAAATCTTCGTGCATGAACCGAGAATAACCTCAGGAGCCCCTTTCGAAAAAGCTACCAGTTCGGAATCAAGTACATCCCCGGGAAAATCATCCAGTTTATTAAAAGTGGTCATTCTCTTGCTTTCGGAAGAAAAAGGAATTTCCGCAAGCCTGGGATATTTACTGTCAAGTTCGGATTTTTCAAAACCAGCCTTTGCCGCAGCGACCACAAGAGCTGCTTCTGTCGGGTCTCCCCTGATTTTCCACCCGTCTTCTTCTTTATAGAGGTTTGAATCGTTACATAAAGCAGCCGAGAGCAGCAGGACCCGGAGGTGAATATCGTCCCCGGAGACCTCAGGGTCTTCTTTCTCCGAATCTCCTTTCAGGAATTTCCCATCCGGGTCATATCCGCCTCCCGTAACCCTGAGAATCTGCCCGTCAACATAAATCCTCTCAACTGTCATTTTATTCTGAGTAAGCGTGCCGGTTTTATCCGAACATATGACATTGGTAGCACCCAGGGTTTCTACGGAAGGAAGTTTTCTTACAAGGGCATGCCTTTTGACCATGCGCCTTACTCCAAGCCCGAGCCCCACAGTGACAACCGCAGGCAGAGCTTCAGGTATGGCAGCAACTGCAAGCGCAACCCCCCAGAGAAACATATCAAGAGGTGGAAAGCCTAAAAAAACACCCAGAACTGCAACAAAAGCTACGATTACTATGGTCGCCCCGCCGATCCACCTGCCGAATTTGTCAAGGCTTTCCTGGAGAGGAGTCCTTGACCTTTCTATTGTCCCCAGAAGCCCGGCAAGTTCTCCAAAAGAGGTTTTCATGCCTGTTGCCGTAATAACGGCTTTCCCTCTCCCATAAGCAACCGCAGTCCCTGCATAGACCATGTTATTCCTGTCAGCCTCGGAGGTGCCTGCCGGCAGGGCATCGGTAACCTTCTGGGCAGGTACGGATTCCCCGGTAAGGGAGGATTCATCGACTTTGAGGTTAAACTCTTCAATTATCCTGGCATCTGCAGGAATACGGTCCCCGGTCTGGAGCAAAATAATGTCTCCGGGAACCAGATAGGTTGAGGGGATTTTTTTTTCACTGCCATTTCGTACTACAGTTGCTTCCGGGGATGTAAGAGATTTAAGGAGCTCGATTGCTTTTTCAGCCCTGTACTCTTGAACAAAACCGAGGATTCCGGCAAGAAAAACGGTAAATAAAATCACAGCAGCATCAATGGCTTCGCCAAGAAGAGCCGAAACGATGGCAGCAATTACAAGGATGAGAATTAAAATGCTTTTAAATTGCGAGAGAAAGAGCCTGAAAACAGAGACTTTTTCTTTTTCTTTAAGCTCGTTTTTTCCGTATTCTTCCAGTCTCTTTTCGGCATCTTCGGGGCTCAGCCCCTTTACTGATGTCCTCAGTTCCCCAAAAACCGAGCTGATATCCTGATCGTAGTACAACCCTGGACCTCGTTAAATTAAAAACGGGATAACACTGAATTCAATATGTCGTGTACTATGATATAAATTAGTTTAACGTATATATATCGGTTAGACAGAGCGATATGCAAAATGGCTTTTAAGAAGCTGTCATTCTAGAAAATCACTCTACGAGAAGATAATACTCAGAATCCATCTATTTGATACATAGAATCCATCTATTTTTGTATGCGGGAGTTTTATAATCATAAAAATCAACTATCAAAATTAGTTTAAAAATTTAATGAATAGAAGGAAAAAATAAACATGAAAATAGTGATAATCGGAAGCGGACTTGCCGGTTTGTCTGCTGGTTACAGGCTCTGTAGATCTGATGAAGTAATAATTTTTGAAAAAGATCCTGATATTGGGGGGATGTCTGCAAGTTACTCTGTTGAGAATGAAGGAAAAAAATACTTTATCGAAAAATATTACCACCATATATTCAGGAGTGATTCCGAACTCCTCGCCCTTATAAAAGAACTCGGGCTTGAAAAGCAAATGCTGTGGCTTAAAGGAAAAAACGCTTATTTCGTGGACGGTAAAAATTATCCAATGAATACGCCTGTTGAGATCTTACACTTCAGCCCCCTTTCCATTCTTGACCTGGCAAAACTGGGCATGCTGGTCCTGAGAATAAAGCTGATAAAAGACACGGCTCCCTATGACAGGATAAAAGCAAAAGAGTGGATTCTTGATACTGCAGGGAAATCCGTGTACGAGAATTTTTTTGCCCCCCTGATGAAAAGCAAATTCGGGGATAATGCAGAAAATGTTTCAGCTGCCTGGGTAATCGGAAGGGTAAAAATAAGGTCGGACAGGGGAGCAGAAGGAGAGAAACTGGGTTACATGAGAGGAGGGTTTAACTCCCTTATAGAAGCCCTGGTAGGGGAGATAACAGCAAACGGAGGGGAAATCAGAACAGACAGGGAAGTAACAGAGATCGTGATAAAAGACAGCGCAGTGCAGGGCGTGAAGGTTAACGGGGATTTCATACCCTGCGACGCAGTGATCTCGACTGCAGAACCAGCGGTGCTTGATGCGATTACCGGAGGTAAACTGGGAGACCTTCACGAGACCCTGAAGAGTATACGTTATCAGGGGACTGCATGTGCTCTGATAGGGCTTGACAGGAGCCTTATGGAAGACGGAAATTACTGGCTAAACATAAAAGCAGATGTGCCCTTTGGAGCCGTAATCGAGCACACTAATTTTTTGCCTTTTGACGATTACGGAGAAAACCTTGTGTATGTAACGTCTTATTTCCAGGACAGAAAAAGTCCCCTCTGGACGCAAAAAGACACAGATGTTATAGATTCCTATTTAAAAGGGCTCGAAAAAATGTTTCCCAAATTATCAAGAAAAGATGTGCGCTGGACAAGGCTATACCGCAGGATGGATACTGCTCCAGTATACGAACAGGGTTATCTGGAAAAGGTGCTTCCTTTTGCTGCAGGTCCTTCAGGGCTCTACCTTGCAGGCATGTTTTCCTCAAGCAATTACCCGGAAAGGAGCATGAACGGCTCGGTAAAAGCAGGATTTCAATCAGTGGAGTTATTGAGGAAAGAAAAAGAAAAGACAGGATACGATGAGAAGTAAAATAACTGGAAAAATATTTCGGTTATATCGAATAATATAAGCTAATTGCCGGGGGCTATTCAAAAGTAAATATAAAATTTAAAAAATAAAGTTGAATATATAAATAAGGACGTTTAACTCAAAACAATCCTTTCGGACGAACTATTATATATCCTAAGTGATGATATTATAATGTCTGTGCCTGCAGAATCTCTTCTGCAAGGCTGCCTGCCTTGCCTAATTTGTCACCCACGGGGAATTGAGAGTGCCAAAGCGAGGGGAGGCAGAAAAACAAAAAATGTTCTGAATTTCTGCCGTGAACCGGCTTTTTGGGAGTACACAGCCATAACATGAAAGAAAGATAAGAAAAAATTTATTTTAAGGCTGAATTTCCAAAAAATAACCCGGATGCTAAATAGAAGCTGCCAGGCTTCCGGGAAGGGGTATGGGCGGCGTAAAAAAAATATGAGGAGTGGTAAAAGATGTTATTCATGGACGTTAGTACCTGGGACCCTTCGAATCGCGACAAGATTCTTGAGCACTTCAAGAAACTGGAAGTTCCCGAAGGAATTGATATAATCAACCAGTGGGTTGACCTTTCCGGAAACCGCTATTACATTCTCTACGAAGCAGAAAGTGCCGAAGCTTACGGAGCATTCAACCTGCCCTGGTCTGATATCTGCGTGATTGACAGCGTCCCCGTAATGGAAGCTTCAGAATTCATGCAGCTCCTTCCCAAGTACAAAAAATAAGATGAGGAAGTTAAAATCGGTATAATGAAGAAGCTCGGTGAGCCGGCTGATCAAGGCTCATCGAAAACCTTTATTTAAAATCTTTATTTTTCCTTCCAGACAGATCAGCATTAAAAACCCGATTTTACAAATTCTGTTTACCGGTTTCCGTGTTATTAAATTCAGGTTTTTAACATTATGGTCCTGGTTTCGAGGTATTCGGAAAGGATGTCAGGCCCGTTTTCTCTTCCAAACCCGCTCTCTTTAACTCCTCCGAAAGGAACTTCCGGGGCTACCTTAAGGTGCTGGTTAACCCATATAATTCCTGCATTCAACTGCTCGCATCCCATCCTTATCCTGTCCAGGTCTTTTGTCCAGATGGATGCTCCAAGACCATAAATGCTCCTGTTTGCCTCTTCTATAGCCTCATCGAGATTCCTTACTGTAACTATGGGCAGCAAAGGTCCGAACACCTCCTCCTTAAGGAGCCTGGAATCTCCGGGGACATCTGAAACGAGAGTCGGCTCAAAGAAATATCCTTTACCCATGCCTTTGAATGAAGGGGCTTTTCCCCCTGCAATTATTCTGCCTTCACCCTTCTCCTCAATTCCTGCTACCAGCTCTTTTATGTATTCAAACTGGCTGTGGTTATTGAGAGGCCCCATATCCGTATCCTTATCCAGTCCGTTTCCGACTTTTAACTTCTTAACTCCTTTTTCAAGTTTTCTTATGAACTCCCTGGCAACGGATTCAAAAACATACAGCCTTTTGACAGCAGTACAGGTCTGGCCGCAATTGTAAAATCTCCCCCTGATGGCTCCTGCAACTGCACTTTCGAGATTGGCATCATCACATACAATCATGGGGTCGCTTCCGCCCAGCTCAAGAGTAACCCTTTTCATCCCGCTGGCTGCAAGCTCGGATATCCTTTTTCCTGTCCCGGATTCCCCTGTAAAAGAAATTTTTCTTACATCAGGGCTGCGGACAAGGCTTTCTCCTGCAATCTCTCCAGAGCCTGTGACAACATTCAGGACTCCTGCTGGAAGACCGGCTTCATTCAGGATAGAAGCCAGGGTGAGGTTTGTGAGGGGAGTGCTGCTTGCAGGTTTTAGCACAAAAGTGTTGCCTGAAATAAGGGCAGGTGCAATTTTCCACCCCATAATCAGGGCAGGCATGTTCCAGGGGATGATGGCTGTACATACACCCAGAGGTTTTTTTACGGTAAAAGAATAACCGTTTCCCTTAACAGGGATAAAGTCTCCCCTCAAACTGCCTGCAAGCCCGCAGTAGTATTCAAGCACATGCGAGAAGCCTTCCAGTTCGTTTCTGGCTTCTGCAAGAGGCTTCCCCTGTTCCTGTGTAAGCAGGGCAGCAAGCTCCTCCTTCCTCTGCCTTACAAGCCCGGCAGCCCTGTAAAAAACCATGCCTCTCTGCTGTGGAGAGATAGAAGCCCAGCCTTCAAAAGCTGATAAAGCGGCTTCTACCGCAAGGGCAATATCCTCTTCCGTGCCTCTCGGAACCTGCTCAAGAAGTTCGCCTGTTGCAGGATTTCTAACGTCAAAGCACTCGCCGCCACATGATCCTGCCGCTTTTCCATTAATCTGCATTTTCATGGCTACCATTATTTACAAAGGCCTATTTTAAGATAACAAATACCGCAGTAAATTCGTTGCAAATTTGTTCAAATAATTTTAAAGATAATTTTAAAGAATAATACAGGAAGGAAAAGAAAAACAAGTTCCCTTTACGGAAAGATAAGTATATTAACAAAATATATATTATCAATATATGCAGGTCCTTATGGATTTAAAAAAATGAAAACGAGATTTGTGAGGACATTTTAAGGGATATCCTGAGGCTATACCGGCTCGTAAATACTATACTGGATAAGTTTGGGGGCTCCAGATACGTTTTTTACAGAAAAGCTCAGGAATGTGATTTTGCAGAATGCACATACGGAAAATATGCCAGTACCGCAATTAAATGAAATTTTCAACGATGTAATTTGAAGTGGGTACGTTATAACAACCATGTCTTGAAAAGAGTACTTCAGATTTGAAGTTTGGGGCTTCAGAATAAAGCAGAAATAAGAACTGAATTTGCCAGTAAACTGAAGGTGGGCTTCAACTGAAAGGCTTCTTTTTACATGCAGGGGGAGGGGACAGTGTCAGAATATCTGCATATAATTATATGGTTTTTTCTTATAGAAGCCCTGAGCTTTATTTCGGTTCCATTCATAAGAAGTGCAGGAAACCGGCTTGCTGACGGAGGATATTCTGTTTCCAGAGCCCTCGGAATTATGCTTGTTACCTATCTTTCCTGGATTTTTTCGTATATACTGGGTTTCAGCTTTACAGCTGTCCTGATTGCATTTTTCCTTCTCTGCTCCGTATCCATTTTCCTTTACAGGAAACAGAAATTTTTTCCGGGCAGGAAAGTTCTTGTAGTAAACGAACTGGTATTTGCATCAGGCTTCTTTTTTTTTCTGCTTGTACGCACTTATCTGCCCGAGATATATAGACATGAAAAATTCATGGACTTTGCATTTTTAAATGCAGTAATAAGGGCCAGCTCCTTTCCCCCTCAGGACCCATGGTTTGCAGGCGGGCTCATGGATTTTTATTACTATTTCGGGTATCTCTCAGTAGCCGTATTTGGAAAACTCAGTGCAGTAAAACCTTCCATTCTTTTTAACCTGGCAGTCGCGCTGACTTTTGCCCTGTCCCTGAACGCATTTTTCGGCATGGGATATAACCTTACACGTGGAAAAATCAGGTATGGAATATTGACTGCAGTTTTTGGGATGCTTCTTGGAAACCTGCAGGGGCTCATAGAATTTGTATCGGTGTACATCAGGCATGAGCAGGCCCTGGGAGGATACTACTGGAGCAGCTCAAGAGTCATCCCTTTTACAATAAACGAATTCCCGTACTTCAGCTTCATACACGGCGACCTTCACTCCCATATGCTTGCAATCCCTTTTCAGCTTCTTGTACTTGCGTTTCTCCTGAATATGCATTTCAGGAAAAATGAGGACTCAATATTTGAAAACAGCCTTGCACTTCTTATGTTTTCAATGTCTCTGGGTTTTTTATTCCCATTCAACTCCTGGGACTTTCCTGTATACTTCGGTCTGGCATTTCTTGTTATTTTTGCATTCTACTGCGGGGATTATGTCCATAATAGAAATTTATTCGCTGCTGTTGCAAAATTTTCCAATTCGATGATCTTTATTTCCATTTTCAGTTTCCTTCCCTATTTGCTTTTTTACCTGGATTTTAATCCTCAGGCAGCAGGAGGGTTTGATTTCGTCCTGCCTGAGTTAAGGACGGAGACTGATAGATTCCTGATTCTTTTCGGGCTTTTTCTCTTCCTGGTATTTTCATTCCTTATCACCCGCCTGGACTCCAGAAGGAAAATAGTATTTTTTGTCCTGCTTGCAGGGGTTTCAGCATTGCTTTCAAAAGCATGGTCTATTCCCCTGCTTGCAGTCCTTTTGCCTGTGTTTGTTTTTTCCCTGCTTCTATTCCTTAAGGATATTCCTGAGCGGAGCGCGTCAGGGTTTGTATATCTCCTGATATCAGCAGCTAGCTTTATCGCTCTCCTCTGCGAGGTTATTTTCCTTGACGACCCCATTTCCGGGGAGTTTGCCCGTATGAACACGGTTTTCAAATTTTATATGCACCTGTGGATCTTTCTTGCTATTTCAGCTGCTTATTCATATTATGACCTTAATTCCCATTACGCGGCCAGATCCGGAAACAGAAAAACTTTGAAGCAGTTTGTAAAAAAAGGATGGTCAGTTATTCTTGTGATCCTGATAATCTGCTGCGCCATTTTTCCTGCAGTATCGACCGTTACAAGAATAAAAGAGATGAATGCCGAACCTTCCCTTGACGGGATGGAGTACATGCGGGAACTGGACAGGGGAGACTACAACGCCATAAGGTGGATGCAGGCGAATATCAAAGGCTCGCCTGTAATTCTCGAAACCTCGGAAGATGACAGCAGCTACAGTTATGCCTGCCGCGTCTCTTCAAACACGGGGATTCCTGCGGTCATAGGATGGGCAAGGCATGAGAGGTTCTGGGGAAGAGACCATGAAGAAGTGAAAAAGAGGATAGGAGACGTCAGCCTGATTTATTCAACGGGCAGTGAAGAGGAAGCAATTGAGCTTATAGAAAAATATAACGTAACCTATGTATATATCGGAACTCTTGAAAGGCAGGTATATGACGTAAATACGAAAAAATTCGAAAATAAAGCCTATTTCGAACCTGTTTACGAGGGTTCAGCCACAATATATAAATTGAAAAAAAACCGTAAAAAAGATGTTATGAATTTCCACTTTTAGAAAAAAATACGGCTAAGATAAAAAACGAATTTTAGATAAATGTATCATTAATTTCAATATCTGAACATTGTTTCATAAATACTTTTCATAAATACGCTTCAAAACAGATTTCGCAAATATATATTATAAATATAGAATTATACAAATTTTCAGAGTTTTACAGGAAATACGGTTAGCATAAAAGCTCAATTAATATTATAAACATCAAGAGGTTGTTCGTATAACCAGCGTTTCAGTAGTTCTGCCCGCTTACAACGAAGCAGCCAGAATAGAAAATACGGTCTCGATAACGGCAGAGACCCTTTCGAAAATAACTCATTCTTTTGAGATCATAATAGCAGAGGACGGGAGCAAGGACGGTACTGACCGAATAGCTTCAGAACTTTCGGAAAAGTACCCTTATGTAAAGCACCTGCATTCCGATGAACGGCAGGGGAGAGGAAAGGCTCTGAACAGGGCTTTTAAGGCAGCCTCAGGGGAGGTACTCTGCTATATTGATGTTGATCTTGCAACGGATATGAGTTACCTGGAAAAACTGATAAGGGCTGTAAGTACTGATGGCTATGATTTTGCCACCGGTTCGCGAATAATGCCCGAAAGCGATGCAAAAAGGCCTTTTAAGCGCGAGTTTGCAAGCAGAGGATATAACTCCATGGTGAGGCTCCTTCTGCACTCAAAACTTTATGACCACCAGTGCGGTTTCAAGGCTTTCAGGAGAGGCCCTCTCTTGGAACTGCTCGATGAAATTGAGAACCAGCACTGGTTCTGGGACACTGAACTGCTTGTCAGGGCCCAGCACCGGGGCTACAGGGTCCTTGAGTTCCCTGTTTACTGGAGGCATGGAGGGTCAAGCAAGGTCAATTTCGCAAAGGATATCGTTGGAATGGGTTCGGAGGTCTTCCGCCTCTGGTGGGAACTGTTTTTTCCGGGCTTATTTTCAGGAAAGGGCAAAATATTCCTGACAGCCTTTCTTGCAATTCTGATTCTTGCACTTGCTGCAACCTTTCTGGGCGCATCCGAGGTTCTGGAAAATATAAAACATGTCTCACCTGGAACACTGGCTCTTGCATCTTTTATTTATTGCGCTTCCTGGCCCCTGAGAGGGATGCGTTTCCAGCAGATCCTTAACAGGCTTGGAAACCATTATGGAATTGGATTTCTTACCGGGAGCATCTTCATCAGCCAGTCTGCAAACGTTATCCTTCCTGCAAGAATAGGAGACCTCAGCAGGATGTATATCCTGAAAAAAAGTAAAGACCTTGCCTTTACAACCAGCTTCTCCTCTCTGACCGTAGAAAGGGTCTTTGACATAATTGCAATTACCTTCATTGCCATACTTGCATCTTCAGGCGTAGCTTCCAGATTAGAGCTTACTCCCTGGATGGAGTCCCTGATTAAATTCTCAGGGGTTGCAGTCCTTCTTTTCTTCGCTGCTCTCTTTATATTATCTTATAGAGAGAGCCGTAATAAAAAGAAAGGAAAAGAAAAAGTTCATAAAAATATATCAGGCGAGCCTCTGAGTAAAATAAAAGAATTCGCTTCCACCTTTATCCGTCAGATGAGCGTTGTTGCAGTCAGGCCCGGGGCTTTTCTTGCAGTGGTCGCATCTTCCCTCCTTATATGGGGAATGGATATCTTTACCTGCTTTCTGGTTTTGAAAGCCTTTCCGGCGGCTGGAGTGGACATGACTTCAACTTTCAGCATATCCCTGGTTTTCCTTGCAGTAGCTCTCGGAAACATTGCGAAAACTTTTCCAATTACTCCCGGAGCCATAGGGACATATGAAGTTGCCCTTACTGCAGTATTCGTACTTGGAGGGGTCAGGCCTGAACTCGCATTTACTGTCGCCGTAATTGACCACATAATAAAGAATTCAATCACATTACTGGGAGGCGGGCTTGCCCTATCTGAACTGGGATTTAGATGGAGAGAAGTCCTTTCAACAAATACCGATACCCTGAAAGGAATGTAAGATCACAAAAGAGGGTCGTGAAAAACGACCGGACTGCAACAGGACAGCCGAAAAAAGACTCTTCAGGCTTGAAAAGGAAAAAAATGGTGCTAAAAGGTTCTGAAGGTTAAAAGAGGAAGCAGCAATAAATATAAGGGAACTCAGAAACTAAAGAGAAGCGTTTAAGTCAGAATAATAACTGGAAACTTTAAAAGTTAAATTAACGACCGTCTGCTTTGCCCCAATTATGCCCGGGTAGAAAAAAGGTCTGAGTGGAAGAAATGTCTGAGAAGAAGATAATCGAAGTCCGGGATGCTTATTCCCTTCCTGAAGATGTGCTGGAAGCTGTTCATACGGCTCTGAATGAGGATGTTGAAGAAATAGTAAGTTTATTCAAGGTCCTTGCAGACCCGACCCGCCTGAGGATACTTAAAGCTCTTGAAGTCCAGAGCCTTTGCGTCTGTGTCCTTGTTGAAGCTACGGATCAGAAGCATTCCGCACTTTCCTATCACCTGAAGCTTTTAAAGGAAGCAGGGCTGGTCGATTCAAGAAGAGAGCGCAGCTTCCAGATTTATGAGCTGACAGAATTCGGAAACCTGCTTTTGAGGCATATAGAAAGGCATTTTGAGAAAAACTAATAAGGAATTGAGGGACTTTTACCCGTTAAAAAAGATTTATGTCCCTCTTCCTGAGCAATACTATCTTTTCAGAGATTTTCATCCCTGAAAGATAAAATTAAATCTTTTCATTTGAGGCTACAGTAGTAAGTTTTGAGAATTTTACGCCTTTGAGTGACATAATGGCTTCGGCAAGTTCTTTGATTTCCTCGCCATCACCATCAAGAACAACAACCTCAAAACAATTATCGTGGTCAAGGTGGATGTGTACGGAAGACTTAATCAGGTGAGAGTAGTGGTGCTGTATATCTGCAAGTGCATTGGAAAGCCCGCGCTTGGTGTGGTCGTAAATAACGGCAACAGTACCTACACGGTGACCTTTAATGTCACCCATCCACTCGTAATAAGAAATATAACTCCTGATGGCGTCCCTTATGCCTTCCGAACGGGAAGAGTAACCTCTTTTTTCAATAATCTCATCAAATTTACTAAGAAGTGTGTCGGGTAGGGAGACTCCTATCCTCATAAGTTCTGTTTCCATCGTATCACCAAGTAATTTGTAATTTATCCGAATGATATTACATAAACTTATTGTATGTAATACTATATATGTTTTTTTCACTTGATCATTAATATAAAAGAGTTGTGTCGGTATGTAAATTCATCCTTCAGTATATTAATGTTTGGGAATTGTCAAATTCGATATAGATTAAAAGGATAAGACGTCAATAAAAAATAAAAAATGAAAAAGATATCGAAAAAATAAAATCAAAAAGAAGGATGTAAAACAAATAAATAAGCAGGATATTGAAAAGAAAATAAAAAATTAAAAAATAAACAAAAAATAAAAATAGTCACAGGATTAAAAATTACCTTCTGTCTACGAGCCTTTTTGGTCTTCCTTTAATTTTATACAGCTCAAGTTCTCCTGGACCAGCAAAATTGAAGAGAATCCTGAAACTGCCATCTTCATAAGCCCTGGAAAGGGGAGGTTTATATTTAAGGAAAGAGCGAACAAAATTTTCCTGTATGAGGTCTCTGTCGCAGGCATCAGGATTTTTGCATTCCATACTGACCCTGAGTACGGTTTCGCCCTCGTCCTCCGTGCCGTAAAGAAAAGCCTCGTATTCTCCTGTAAGGTATTCCATATTTCCACTCTGAAAAACTCCTTTTTCCACATCCACACGGTTAAAAGGAGCGCCTTCAACCCAGACTGTTTCTGCCTCTCTCTGCGGGGTAAGGATTTTCATGTGAGTCCTTCCACAGGCACATTTTTTGCGCGTAAGAACAACTGTAGTATCTTCAGTATCGTAATTTAAAAGCAGGTTTCCTGCTTTTGCCCCCACAGGAAGAAGTGTGCTCAGGACAACTCTTCCGCATTCTCCTTCAGGCACGAATTCCTTTACATGCGGGTCGTAAACATCAAGATGAACAAAATCTTCGGGGACGTGAAGCCCTGATATTTCACTGCATTCTCCACACATGGTCCCTTCCGTGCTTCCATAGGTATTGTATACGGGGCAGCCCCAAATCTCAGAGAGATAGTTTCTTGATTCTTCAGCAAAGGATTCGCCCCCCACAACAAGTTTGTTTACGCCTGAATTCTGGGGGTCAATTCCTTCAGCCTTCATTCTGCGGGCAAGGTTCAGGAGTTTGAATACGCTTCCCACTATGCCTGTCGGTTTGTAGGTTTCAATAACACGGAGGGGAAAGGTGCATTTACCTTCAGGGATAATGCTCATGCCCACCTGCCTGGCAGCAAGAGTCATTGTGTTTGCCCCCACATTCATGCCGTAAGAGGCACAGACAACTACCCTGTCTCCTTTTCCGAAGCCCTGGGACCTGAAAATCCGGGCGTATTTTTCCGCGTAACGTTCCCAGTCTTCCCATGTAAGGAAAAAGCTCTTTGGAGTCCCGCTCGTCCCGCTGGTCTCGTGAATCGTAAAAACATCTTCCCAGCCAACACTCCTGAACATAAACTCCTTTGTTTCAGGGGGCTGGTTTTCCCGGATTGTCTCCCCGGAGATAATAGGGAGTTCGAGGAGGTCTTCATGGGCTTTGATATCTCCCGGGTTTACCCCATGCTTTTCAAACCATTTCCTGTAAAAAGGGGAATTCTCAGCCGCATATCTTACTGTATACCGCACCCGTTCCTCCACAAGAGCATCGAGTTCTCCCCTGTCCATTGTTTCAATTTCGGAATTAAAATAAAGATCTGAGCTGTCCAACTCTTAACACCCCGGCTAAAGCCATTAACCATGTAAAAAATCCGTATTTCTTACCTTTGAGGATAAATTAACCTTTAATTATTAATCTTCAATTATGAAACAGTTTTGGGTGGTAAAGAGAGATAACAGGGAACTAACTTTCAGAATTCTTCAGGTGGATTTTGTATTGAAAAATAATTATTCAGGTGGATTTTGGACTCAGTTCCAAAATCTAGTGATTTCTACATTTTTTGATTGAAATCTTGAATCCCCTGCAGAATTCAATTTTCGATCAAACTCAATATTCAAGCTCTTCTGGCACAGGTCAATATGTCATGCTCAAAGAATTGTGCCATATTCAAAATCTAGTGATTTTTGATTTTTATGGTTATCACTAGATTTTGGCATTGTGTCGTAACTCCTATATTTATATTTCTATGATTATTTACACTCTACAAAGTATAGCCTTTTTTGTCAGAAATAAATTACTTTCATTTTGGACGGTTGTTTGTTCAGTGATTGATGTAAAATCCTTTTTTTCATCAAAAAAGAAATCCTGGCGTTTTTTAATCACCTAAAATTTAGTTGAGACTCGAAAGGCAATAGGTTACCAATCTCCAGTGTCCTGGAGTTTTCAAACTACATTATCTTTTCTTGAGCCTCCATCCACCACACAGGCAGGCCAGACTCCCCAACAATCCGAAGCCTGGAATAGAATTATTTTTGCTCGATTCATTTCTACCTGAACTACTACCGCTGCCAGATTCGGAATTATTATTTGAATTATCAGATCCTTTTATACCTTCTTCAGGTGTCGACATAAAAATAACTGGAACATTATTCACATTTTGTTTTCTTGCCTCTTGATCAATGGTCTGGTAGATTTCTTCAGCAAGAAAAGTTTTTTCTTCAGGAGACAAAGTTTCGTTAATCTCTACTTCCAATCTAATTCCTGTTGCGTATCTAATTACCTGACCTTGTTCCATATATGGAGTGATTTTTTCCTCGGTAGCATTAGCAATCTCAGATAGCTCATTCACCCAGGAAATTGTCTCATTCTTATCTTTTAACAGAGGAATATTCCCATAAGCTGCAACGGTTTTCTGCACTGGCATGACCGTTTTTTGCTTCATAACTTCTTCAAGTGTATATATATCAGCTTCAGAAAGATTTTCTGTATTTTCCCCAAACCAGTACCAGCGATTAATGCCTTCCAGGTAAATTACCTCCCTATAAGTTCCGTATCCGAATTCTACTGGAATATCCTGTATACCCATTTCTTCTGCAGAATTATCTATTAGAGAGTAGATCTCATCCATTAACTGCTCGTCAACATTGCCATACTTGAACAAAATCACAAAGTATCCCTTGGCATTAATTCCACATGACATTACCTCTCCATGAGGATACATGTATTTGGAGACAACAGTGTCTTTTATCTCATTACTAAGTTCTTCAAGAGTAGAGTTCCAGTTTTCTTTTTGAGTCTCAGTTTCCAGTACAGGAGGCTTTCCGTATCTTGTAATTACATTATTTCCTTGTGAATACAGACCAAAAAAGTAAGTATAATAGTCAAAATCTACATTACTTATTTCTGAATTTTCAGAATTATTACTTTCCGGCGAAAGTTGCACTGAATCATCGGCAGATGCAGGAAATATCAAGACCCCAAAAAATAGAAGTAACGTTATCAATAAAGTTTCAGATTTTTTCATCATAC
>WPCJ01104007.1_pt1 | contig 47837 bp, 47 predicted proteins | sample 5399831 | NCBI WGS metagenome assembly WPCJ01 (sample SAMN12869470, study PRJNA574797) | sludge metagenome | isolation source: wastewater treatment of pH10 | place: China:Beijing | collected 2019-05-20
GTAGTGATTGATCCCGGGAACCTACAAAGTAGGTGGGCGCCATATGCGAAAGCCCGCAAGCCTTCACAGGGACAGCTCCCTTAGAGATCAATAAGGCCCCGGGGATGCTGTTACACCTGTCGGGAAGCGCAGTTCGCCAAGAGCCAATATAGTACCTGCTTAACGGGAACGCCAGTGGCTTGCATCGGCCTAACCGGAAAACTTTTCAAAAGGATTTGACGATCCGCAACTAGGGATCAATGGCCCCTACCCGCGCTATTTCTTGGGAAAGATGCTGAAAAAATGGGAAGTCCATGATACCGCTGGAAAGCAATTGCGCTCCGCTTGCGCGAGCATCTTTGGGAGACATGCCAAAACGGCTTTTGAAGGCTGCAGCAAATTGCGTCGGATCCTGAAAACCGCATCGATAAGCGATCTCTTTCGTATAAAGAGTCCGATGGCGTTCTTCCGACAACATGCGAAACGCGCGGTCAAGTCGCTTGTCGCGAATAATCTTCGCGACGCCACCATCATTTTCGAATGCACGATAGAGATGGGAGCGAGACACATGAAAATTTTTGATAATCAGAGAAACCCCAAGAAGGGGATCGTGAAGATTATTGTCGATGAATGACAGAATACGTTTTCGCATCGGCAAATTGACGGGCAGCTGCTCGATGAATTTGCCCTTCAGACCCGTAATCCCAGCGGCGATCAATGTCAGCATCACACGTTGAGCAGCAACCGCATCATCCGGCCCCAATTCTGGCACAACCGCATTGAGCTCCTGAATGTAATTAAAGGCTAGACGGGTCATGGGTTCCGCACCAGGCAAGACGAGCCCGTGCAGACTTCTACCGCCCGTAACCTCCTCCAGATCACATCGGCGCACGAATACCGTCGTTCTGGCACCTTTAAAAGCACGGCTGACAAGGGTTTTCGCGAGATCAATAACGAGAATATCACCAGGGCTTGCCGTCACGTCTGCTCCGCCAAAGTCGCCCTGCAGATGTCCGCCGGTCATCAGTTGTACCATGTAAAAATCCAGCCCACCTTGGGCGATGATCTTCGGGGTCCGGACATAATTTTGCGTATTGAACGTGGTTGTGCCGATTGTAATCATACCGCTGGTACGCAAGCTGGCTACACCAGAAAGCTCATAATTGCGTTCTGCAGGGTCAATAACGATTTCATACAATGGCTTCATGGCAGCCCGTAGAAAATCATTGCGAAACCTGCTCTCAACCATGTCAGTCGAGAAGAATGCGGTATCCGTCCCACTGTATCGCTTCAAGATATTTCCCACACCCGACTAAAAGAAGCTGAACCAGCGGCTATAATAGTCGCTATTAGCTTGCGAGCAACCGATTGGTTCTCACATAAAAAAATGCTCAAAAGCATAAAAACTATTTGAGTATTTTCTCCAGAGCGATTCTGAAAAAAAATCGAAGCTTTTTATTGCCGATTATGATCTATCGATTTGTTTTTAATAACACTCTTGCTCTGAAAAGTTCTTCCCTACCTAAGGGATCGGCCTTAGGGGTGAACCTGTTAATTTGATGAAAATAGCATCTGAAGCAAGAATATCGAATAGGAGAGCCGTGAAGAACGGGACAGCTTCTACAAACCTTCCTCCTGGCAAGCGGTTCGATAAGGCAGATCGCCAAAGAGTAGCCTCGACATCTCAGCGTCTGTGAGACCTATTCCATCCAGTCGGCTGATCTGTCGAAACGACGCAAAAATGCGGAGAGTTGACTAGCTGTTTCGCGGCGCAATGCGCGATGCCACTTGCTCGATGCGCGACGCTACGTCCGAAAGCATGCCGGTCAGGGCAGCGTCGTTGCTATCGGCGCGACCAAGCGCTTCATCACGTGCGCGGCGCAGTGTTTCGACCTCGCTCTCCAGACCGTTGATGCGCTTCTGCATCTCAGCCATCTCGTCCATAACCATGATCCCGGCCATGACCGTCAGGCGCAGATCGCCGATTTCTCCGAAGGAGGTTTTGAGATGCGTGACATACTGATCGAAACGGTCGGCAAGCCCGGACAGGTGTTCTTCCTGCCCTTCGTCGCAGGCCATGCGGTAGGCTTTGCCATCGATGGTGACGGTTACAGTCGCTATGGTAGCCTCCTATCGGTCCAGAACAGCGCGGATTGTCTCCATCGCTGTCACAAGACGCCGCGAAACTTCGCGATTTGCGGCTTCCAGCCGCTCGGCGCGCGCTTCCGACTGATCGAGTTCCTGAGCGAGACGGCTGCGATCCGCATTCATACGCTGCACCTCCTCCTCGGCCTCGGCGAAGTCGCCTTCCTTGTCCAGCCGCAGATCGACCGCTTGTTCAAGCGAATTGAGTGCCTTTTCCAGCCGTTCCAAGACTTGCCTGAGGGTCGTTTCGGGTGCCATCCATATCCTTTCCAATGCCAATTCGCAGACTAACTCTGGACATCGAATCGCGCCTGCGGGACGGGCATCTTTGAAAAGATTGTAATAATCGCCCGCCAGATAAGCAACAAATGAGGGGCTTATGTGAACGTTCATGCACCGTTATCGGTGCAAAAACGGCTTTTCGGTGATTGTTCTACAGCTTTCCACACAACTCAATCGATTAGTCGCGGACAGTTTATTGCCCAAAAGTCATCGGTTTATTGACTCCTCATACGCAGGTGCTATGTGTCCCGATGCCTTCTGGAGCATGATCCCGAGACGCATGAAGCCGTTTTGGATACGGATCGTGCTCAGGCAAAAGGCATCGCCGCAACCCCGTTAACCCCTCCCAAGGAAAGACGGCTGAAACCATGACCAATTCCGACAAACAAAACCAGATGGCCAACGCGATCCGCTTCCTCTCTATGGACGCGGTAGAGAAAGCCAATTCGGGCCATCCCGGCCTGCCGATGGGTGCAGCCGATATAGCGACGACGCTTTATACCCGTTTCCTCTCCCACGACCCGCAGAACCCGCACTGGCCGGATCGCGACCGTTTCGTGCTCTCCGCAGGCCACGGCTCGATGCTGCTCTATTCGCTGCTCTATCTTTCGGGCTACGAAGACATCACCATCGACGAGATCAAGAATTTCCGCCAGCTCGGATCGCGCACCGCCGGTCACCCGGAATACGGCCACGCAGCCGGCATCGAAACGACGACCGGCCCGCTCGGCCAGGGCATTGCCAATGCCGTCGGCATGGCGCTCTCCGAACGCATCCTCAATGCACAGTTCGGCGATAGCCTCGTCAACCATTACACCTATGTGATTGCCGGTGACGGCTGCCTCATGGAAGGCATCAGCCAGGAAGCCATCGCGCTTGCCGGTCATCTGAAGCTGAACAAGCTGATCGTGTTCTGGGACGACAACAACATCTCGATCGACGGCCCCGTCACGCTTTCCGACAATACTGACCAGCCTGCCCGTTTCGCCGCTTCCGGCTGGAACACGATGGCTGTCGATGGTCATGACCAGGATGCGATTGCCAAGGCTATCGAACTGGCCAAGGTTTCCGAAAAGCCTACCCTGATCGCCTGCAAGACGACCATCGGCTTCGGTGCGCCGAACAAGGCTGGCACCAACAAGGTACATGGTTCGCCGCTGGGTGCCGAAGAAATTGCCGCAACCCGCAAAGCGCTCGGCTGGAATTCCGAACCTTTCGTCGTTCCGGCAGAAGTACTGGACGGCTGGCGCGTTGCCGGTCTCAATGCCGCCAAGAAGCGTCAGGAATGGGAAAAGCGCTTTGCCGCCGCCGACCCGGACACCCGCGCTGAATTCGAGCGCCGGATGCGTGGCGACCTGCCTTCCAACTTCGATGCGACCATCATCGAATACAAGAAGAAGCTTTCCGCCGACAAACCGAAGGTCGCAACTCGCAAGTCTTCGGAAATGGCTCTGGAAGTCATCAACGGTGTCGTGCCGGAAACCATCGGCGGCTCCGCCGACCTCACCGGCTCGAACAACACCAAGACGAGCCAGACCAAGGCCATAACGCCGGAAGACTACGGCCAGCGTTACGTCCATTACGGTATCCGTGAACACGGCATGGCAGCAGCCATGAACGGCATGACGCTGCATGGCGGCCTGATCCCTTATGGCGGCACCTTCCTGACCTTCTCGGATTATTGCCGTCCGGCCATGCGTCTTTCCTCGCTGATGGGCATCCGCGTCGTTTACGTGATGACGCACGACTCCATCGGTCTTGGTGAAGATGGCCCGACCCACCAGCCGGTCGAACAGCTTGCCGCCTTGCGCGCCATTCCGAACCACAATGTGTTCCGCCCTGCCGACGCTGTTGAAGTGGCTGAATGCTGGCAGATTGCCCTGCAATCGAAGAAGACGCCGTCGACGATGGCTCTGACCCGCCAGAACCTGCCGACGGTCCGTACTGAGCATCGCGACGAAAACCTTTCGGCTTTCGGCGCCTATGAACTTGCTGTGGCAAGCAAGGATGCCAAAGTGACGATCTTCGCGACCGGCTCGGAAGTGGAAATCGCACTCAAGGCCCGCGACCTGCTGGAAGGCAAAGGCATTGCCACGCGTGTCGTTTCCGTTCCTTGCTTCGAGCTTTTCGAACATCAGAGCGACGCCTACAAGACTGCGACCATCGGCGACGCGCCGGTAAAGGTTGCCATTGAAGCGGCAATCTCGCTCGGCTGGGAACGCTTCATCGGCGAAAACGGCATATTCATCGGCATGAAGGGCTTCGGCGCTTCGGGCGAGATCAACGATCTCTACAAGCATTTCGGCATCACGGCAGAACATGCCGCCGAAGCTGCGGAGAAGAAGCTCAACGCCGCATGATTTTAGAGAACGCCGGCGTCGCAAAAACGCCGGCGTTTGAGTTTCCATTCCAGTTCGGTTGGACGAATCCTGTTCGATTTGTCCGTTCCGGCGGAGTTTTGAAGCACTGCATGTGCAGTACCCTATCGGGAGATTAAGAGAAAATGGCAGTTCGCGTCGCAATTAACGGTTTTGGCCGCATCGGCCGCAACATCCTTCGCGCCATCGTCGAGTCGGGCCGCACCGATATTCAGGTCGTCGCCATCAACGATCTCGGCCCGGTCGAAACCAATGCGCATCTTCTGCGTTATGACAGCGTTCATGGCCGTTTCCCCAAGGAAGTAAAGGTTGCCGGCGACACCATCGACGTCGGCTATGGCCCGATCAAGGTTCATGCCGTCCGCAACCCGGCTGAACTGCCGTGGAAGGAAGAAGGCGTCGATATCGCTCTGGAATGCACCGGTATCTTCACCTCGCGCGACAAGGCGGCACTTCACCTTGAAGCTGGTGCAAAGCGCGTCATCGTTTCGGCTCCTGCCGATGGCGCCGACCTCACTGTCGTCTATGGCGTCAACCACGACAAGCTGACCAAGGACCATCTGGTCATCTCCAACGCTTCGTGCACCACCAACTGCCTTGCACCGGTGGCTCAGGTTCTCAACGATGCAATCGGCATCGAAAAGGGCTTCATGACCACGATCCACTCCTATACGGGCGACCAGCCAACGCTGGACACCATGCATAAGGATCTTTACCGCGCTCGCGCAGCAGCCCTCTCCATGATCCCGACTTCGACAGGCGCAGCCAAGGCTGTCGGCCTCGTTCTGCCGGAATTGAAGGGCAAGCTCGACGGCGTTGCCATCCGCGTTCCGACCCCGAACGTCTCGGTCGTCGACCTGACCTTCATCGCCAAGCGCGAAACGACTGTCGATGAAGTCAACAACGCGATCCGTGCAGCCGCCAATGGCCGCCTCAAGGGTATCCTCGGCTACACCGACGAGAAGCTCGTCTCGCACGACTTCAACCACGACTCCCATTCCTCTGTCTTCCACACGGACCAGACCAAGGTCATGGAAGGCACCATGGTTCGCATCCTGTCGTGGTATGACAACGAGTGGGGCTTCTCCAGCCGTATGGGCGATACCGCTGTCGCCTTCGGCAAGCTGATTTAAGCTTCTGATCATGTTTCGAGCCCTTCTCCCCACCGTTGCGCGCTGGCGTCAGCTGGAAGGAGAAGGGCTCGAACATCTCAGTATCGGCCCCACCGGCCGCACGATCCGTGCCGAAAGCGTGGTGATTGGCGACCGCGGAGGCAACCCCTATGGCGTGCGCTACAGCATCGACTGCAACAGCGCCTGGCATGTCCTCCATTTCCTGATCGAAACCACAGCCGGAAATCGTCTGGAGCTTGTTTCCGACGGCGACGGCCGCTGGAGCACGATGGCTGGCGATGCATTGCCCGAGTTCGATGGCTGCATCGATATTGATCTGGCAGGAACGCCCTTCACCAACACGCTGCCCATCCGCCGCCTTGGCCTCACACCGGAAAGCGGCACCATTCAGCTCGACATGCTTTACGTGCCGTTCGATAATTTCCGTCCCTTGCGCGACCAGCAGCGCTATACCTGTATCGAGGAAGGCAGGCGCTACCGCTACGAAGCGGCGGACCGTTCCTTCACCGCCGAATTGCCCGTCGACGAGGACGGGCTTATTACCGACTATCCAACCCTTTTCCGGCGCCTACCTGTTTGAGCACCCCTGCTCCACCGGCACCCGAAAGACAGTTCTGGGAGAAAAATCATGAGTTTCCGCACTCTCGATGATGCCGACGTCAAATCCAAGCGCGTACTGGTCCGCGTCGACCTCAACGTGCCGATGGCAAATGGCGAAGTCACCGACCTGACCCGCATCGAGCGCATCGTTCCGACCATTGCCGAACTGTCGAAAAAGGGCGCCAAGGTCATCCTGCTCGCCCATTTCGGTCGCCCCAAAGGCGTTGCTTCGGACGAGAATTCATTGAAGCATGTTGTGAAACCGCTCGCCAAGGTACTTGGACACGGTGTCCATTTCGCCGAAGACTGCATCGGCGACAAGGCCAAGGCTGCCGTCGATGCGCTGAAGGACGGCGATGTTCTGCTTCTGGAAAATACCCGTTTCCACAAGGGCGAGGAAAAGAACGATCCGGAATTCGTCGCGGCTCTGGCCGCCAATGGCGATCTTTATGTGAACGACGCTTTTTCCGCCGCTCACCGCGCCCATGCCTCGACCGAAGGTCTGGCTCATGTCCTGCCCGCTTATGCAGGTCGCGCCATGCAGGCCGAACTTGAAGCGCTCGAAAAGGGTCTCGGCGATCCGGCTCGCCCGGTAGTGGCCATCGTCGGCGGTGCCAAGGTTTCGACCAAGCTCGACCTCCTGTCGAACCTGATCGAAAAGGTCGATGCACTCGTCATCGGCGGCGGCATGGCCAATACATTCCTTGCTGCGCAGGGACACGATGTCGGCAAATCGCTCTGCGAACATGAGCTGGCCCATACCGCTCGCGAAATCATGGCCAAAGCAGAAACCACGAAATGCGCAATCATCCTGCCAGTCGATGCCGTGGTTGGCTGGCACTTCGCAGCCGATACGCCGAACAAGACCTATGGAGTCGATTCGGTTCCAAGCGACGGCATGATTCTCGATGCCGGAGCACTTTCGACCGATCTGATCGCTTCGGCCATTGATGACGCAGCTACGCTTGTCTGGAACGGTCCGCTTGGTGCGTTCGAACTGCGTCCATTCGATGCTGCTACGGTCAAGACCGCAAAGCATGTCGCCGCCCGCACCAAGGCGGGCAAGCTGGTTTCGGTCGGCGGCGGTGGCGATACCGTCGCGGCCCTCAATCATGCTGGCGTGGCCGACGACTTCACTTACATCTCGACCGCGGGCGGCGCTTTCCTCGAATGGATGGAAGGCAAGCCGCTCCCGGGCGTCGATGTGCTGAAGAAGTAATGCGATAAATCATGTTCACATAAGCCCGGTTGATACCGGGCTTATTTTTTGGGCGTCAGCTTCAGGAGGCGTCCCGGATTGTCATCCTCGATCAGCCAGATGGCCCCGTCGGGGCCGACAGCAACATCGCGGATACGGTTTTCCATTTCAAAGCGCTCGGCTTCGTCCGCCTTGCCGTCCTTATCGATCACGACACGCACCAGCGACATGACCGAAAGCCCTCCGATCAAAGCCGAACCGCGCCATTCGGAGAACATGTCTCCCTCGTAAAAGGCAAGCCCGGCGGGAGCGATAACCGGCGTCCAGTACACCAATGGCGGTTCGAATTCGGGGCGTGTACTATGGCGCGGGATCGGCCTGCCGCTATAGTTGTCGCCATTGGAAACAACAGGCCAGCCATAATTGAGACCGGGCTTGATGAGGTTGAACTCGTCGCCGCCGCGCGGCCCCATCTCGTGCTCCCACAGTTTTCCGTCTGGACCGAAGGCCAGCCCATACGGGTTGCGATGACCAGTCGACCAGGTCAGTGCCCGCACACCTTCCGCGTCAGCATGCGGATTATCCTTGGGCACGGAACCATCCAGATTCATGCGCAAAATTTTACCCATTGGAGCCGCATCATCCTGCGCGGTTGCAGGCAACATACGGTCACCGACCGAAAAGAACAGATGCTTGCCGTCCGGCGCAAATGCAATAATGCCGCCCGGCTGTCCACCGCGCGCCGCCGCATCCTGTTTCCAGATCGTGGTCTTGTCCTTCAGCGCTGCCTTGCCGTCACCTTCTTCCAGCACAGCACGTGCCAGAACGACGCTGCTGCCATTCTTCGCCGGTTCGTTATAGGAAAAATAGACTGCCTTGCTTTTTTCGAAATCCGGTGCAGGCGCAATATCAAGAAGACCGTTCTGGCCACTGAATACCACTTTCGGCACACCACCAACGGCGGTCTTGTCGCCCGATTGCGTGACGATGAAAATCTTTCCACCCTTCTCCGTCAATAAAAGTCTGCCATCGGGCAGAAAGGCGATAGCCCATGGCGTATCGAATTCGGCGACCGGGGTTGCTGTAAACGGCGCATTAGCTTTGGCCTGCCTGCCGCCGGCATTGATGCTCCCGGCCGAAACATCCAGCACCGGCAGGGCAACCATCGATGCGGCCAGAACAAGCGGCAGGCTCAAAAGGGCTCGTCGCATATCTCCTCCTCAAATCTGGACAACCGAGAACAAGCCAGGTTTTCTCAGCGGTTTCTTACATGGGGTTTGAGACGCGGATATCAAAACGGGTTTCGGCAAAAACTGCGATAGCCAGTTCGACTGGTCTAAACCGTTTGAAAAATATTTCAAACGTTTCAATGACTTGCGCTCGCCACAGTTTTAACCAACACTCCCTCATCGCCTTGATAGAAGGAGCATTGCATATGACTGAACGTCTTGAAGATATTGCGATTGCACTGGTGGCGGCAGGAAAAGGTATTCTCGCCGCCGACGAAAGCTCGGGCACCATCAAGAAGCGCTTTGACGCCATCCCCCTCGCCTCGACGGAGGAAACGCGCCGCGACTATCGCGAAATGCTGTTTCGCTCTGACGACGCGATGAAGAACTATATTTCGGGCGTCATTCTCTATGATGAAACCATAAGGCAGAAGGCCAAGGATGGTACACCGCTTGTTGAAATCATCCGCAAGGCAGGGGCCATTCCCGGCATCAAGGTCGATGCGGGCGCAAAGCCGCTAGCAGGCTTCGAAGGTGAAACCATCACAGAGGGGCTGGACGGTCTACGGGAACGGCTTGCCGAATATTACGGCCTTGGTGCGCGTTTCGCCAAATGGCGCGCGGTGATTTCCATTTCGGACGGCCTGCCCACATGGGGCGCGGTGAAACAGAATGCCCAGACCCTCGCACGCTACGCGGCGCTTTGCCAGGAGGCGAACATCGTCCCCATTGTCGAACCGGAAGTGTTGATGGACGGCAAGCCGGGCAATCACACAATCGACCGTTGTTACGAAGTGACGGAATGGGTTCTGAAAACCGTCTTTACCGAACTCCACGATGCCCGCGTCAGGCTGGAAGGCATGATCCTCAAGCCAAACATGGTCATTGACGGCAAGAACGCCCGTAAGGCTTCCGTCGAGGAAGTGGCGGAGAAAACTGTACGCTGCTTCCGCAATACGGTCCCGGCAGCGGTGCCCGGCATCGCCTTCCTTTCTGGAGGCCAGACCGGCGAGGAAGCGACAGCCCATCTTTCCGCGATGAATGCAGGCTTCGACATGCCATGGAAAATGACCTTTTCCTATGGCCGTGCCCTGCAGGCGGCAGCACTGGAAGCCTGGAGCGGCAAGGATGAAAACATAGCTGCCGGTCAGCGCGCTTTCGCACATCGGGCAAAGATGAACGGTCTGGCTGCAACCGGCGGCTGGAAAAAAGATCTCGAAAAAGCAGCCTGACTTGCCTTGAAAAACAAGAGCCCGGCCATTTCAGCCGGGCTTTTCGTCAGCCTTCGTGCAGGTGGAATCCTACCGCTAGTGCCATGATCAATATGGCAATGGCTGCGATCTTCCAGCAATCGCCGCGCCGCTTCAGGCCCGGCAGGCCAAGCGGTTTGATGATGTGCAGTCCCATCAAAAGAACAAGCAGCATAGGCAGGATTTTTGTCACAAATCACCTCTCTGCCTCCTTGTGGCGCAGACGGGCCATCGCTGCAAGACGCCTGCGTCAGACAAAGCCGTTTACACGGTCGCTTTTGGCAAAGCTTGATCTTCATCTTAAGTTTCATGGACGGGTCGCCGTCCAGCGGCGTAAACTGCATGTGGAGGTGACAAAAGCGCATGGAGGAGATGGACCGGAACAGGTCGATCTTGCGTTTTCGTCAGCAGACTAATCACGACGCGACAACCACCCATCAGGGTGGACATTGCGCGTGCTTCTGGGAGGAAGAGCATGACTTCGAAATATGCCGAAACCTATGCCGCATGGCAGACCGATCCTGAACGCTTCTGGGCAGAAGCGGCGCAGGCAATCGACTGGTTCACGCCATGGGACCAGGTTTTTGCGGGCGACGAAGGTGTCTATGGACGCTGGTTCAAGGGTGCTGAGTGCAACACCTGTTACAATGCGCTCGACCGCCATGTCGCCAACGGGCGTGGTGAACAGGTGGCGCTCATCTATGAAAGCCCTGTCACCGGTAAGGTGCGCAAATTCACTTATCGCGAACTGCTGGAAGAAGTGGAAGCGCTCTCCGCCGTCATGCTCGACAATGGCGTGTCGAAAGGCGACCGCGTTCTCATCTATATGCCGATGGTTCCCGAAGCGGCTGTCGCCATGCTGGCATCGGCCCGTATCGGTGCCGTCCATTCCGTTGTCTTCGGCGGATTTGCCGCTAATGAGCTCGCAACCCGTATCGACGACGCCAAGCCTGTGATGATTATCGCTGGTTCCTGCGGTATCGAGCCTGCCCGCATCGTGCCTTATCAGGCCATGCTCGATAAGGCGATTTCACTTGCGCATCACAAAGTCGATCATTGCATCATATTGCAGCGCGAGCAGCATCGGCACGAACCGGTGGCAGGACGTGACATCGATTATCGCGAGGCCGTCGATGCCGCGCGCGGCCGTCATGTCCCCTGCACGCCTGTTGATGCCACCGATCCGCTTTACGTGCTCTACACATCCGGCACGACCGGCGAGCCGAAGGGCGTCGTGCGCGACAACGGCGGACATATGGTGGCACTTGCCTGGTCCATGAAGAATGTCTTTGGCGTAGAGCCTGGACAGGTATGGTGGGCAGCATCCGATGTCGGCTGGGTCGTTGGCCATTCCTACATCGTTTATGCACCGCTGATCCATGGTGCGACGACGATCCTGTTCGAAGGCAAGCCCATCGGCACACCGGATGCGGGTACTTACTGGCGCATCATCGCCGAACACGGCGTCGAGGTGATGTTCACCGCACCGACCGCGCTACGTGCCATCAAAAAGGAAGATGCCGACGGACATTTCGTGCGGCGTCACGACCTTTCAAAGTTCCGCGCCCTTTATCTTGCTGGCGAACGCGCCGACCCCGATACGATCCATTGGGCCGAGAACCTGCTGGGTTGCCCGGTGATTGATCACTGGTGGCAGACGGAAAGCGGATGGCCGATGGTTGCCAATCCGCTCGGGCTTGGTCTTCTGGAAACCAAATACGGTTCGCCCGCTGTCTGTCTTCCGGGTTACGATATCCGCGTACTGGACGATGAAGGTCACGAACTTGAGCGCGGCCAGCTCGGGAATGTTCTTATCAAGCTGCCCCTGCCGCCCGGTTGCCTGCCAACGCTCTGGAATGCCGATGAACGGTTCCGCAAGGCCTATCTGAACGAGTTCCCCGGCTACTATAAAACTGCCGATGCAGGCTATATGGATGAGGACGGCTATCTCTACATCATGAGCCGCACCGACGACATCATCAATGTCGCTGGCCATCGCCTGTCGACGGGTGCAATGGAGGAGGTGCTTTCCAGCCATCCCGACGTTGCCGAGTGTGCTGTGCTTGGCATTTCGGACCCTATGAAGGGACAAGTGCCCTGCGGGTTCCTCGTGCTTAAATCCAATATCGACCGCGACCCGCAAGAGGTCGAGAAGGAATGTGTCAGCATGGTGCGTGACATCATCGGGCCGGTTGCAGCCTTCCGGCTGGCACTGACCGTAAAACGCCTGCCCAAGACACGATCCGGCAAAATTCTGCGCTCAACCATTCAAAAGATCGCAGACGGAGAAGAATGGAAAATGCCGGCTACAATTGATGATCCGGCTATTCTGGAAGAAATCAGCATCGTCCTGCGCGAGCGCCACACCGGGCTCGCCTTCGCCTGATCCTGACGCTATTGACCGGCGGTTTCCGCCGGTCCACTCTCCATGAAAATTGGAGATCGATCATGCAGTTAGAAGGCAAGGTGGCAATCGTCACCGGCGCTGCCCGCGGTATTGGCTATGCCATAGCAAAGCGCTTCCTGATGGATGGCGCAAGCGTAGTCCTATCCGACATCGACAACGCCGCCGCCATGCGCGCAGCCAAGGATCTGGAGCAATTCGGCCCGGTTCGCCATATGGCGGCGGATGTGGGCGACAAACTCGATGTCCACAATCTCCTGACCTTCACCATCACCAATCTGGGCGAGATCGACATCCTCGTCAACAATGCCGGTATCGTCCATCAGACGGATTTCCTCGATTTGAAAGAAGAGGATTTCGACCGCGTCATGAGGGTCAATCTCAAAGGTGCCTTTCTGTGCGGTCAGGCAGTCGCCAGACGTATGGTCGAGAGGGTCGAATCGGGTGGCGATCCAGGCACCATCATCAATATGTCGTCAATCAACGCGATCTTCGGTTTGCCGGAACAGCTCGCCTATTCTGTTTCCAAAGGCGGGTTGAACCAACTGACACGCACCATGGCAGTAGCACTCGCGCGTTGGGGGATTCGGGTCAATGCGATCGGCCCCGGCTCCATCGAAACCGACATGCTTTCTACCGTTAACACCGACGCCGATGCCCGCAACAAAATTCTTTCCAGAACGCCGCTCGGTCGTATCGGCCAAGCCTCTGAAATTGCTTCAATCGCGTCGTTTCTGGCATCGCTGGATGCGAGCTATGTAACAGGCCAGACCATCTATGCGGATGGCGGGCGCCTGCCCCTCAGCTATACGGCGGCGCCACGCTACAAAGCGTAACGTTGCGGCTACGCAATATTAGGAAGATAATAAAACAGGACTTCGCTCCTGACAGAAAGCTGTCAGGAGGGGTGTGCGATACTGCGTATCCAAGGATGAGGGAGATTTCACCATGGCACTCGCAATCGCACCATTGATCGCAGTTTTGAAGGAATATAGGCGCAGATATGACGAACGCCGTCGTTTCATTCGCACCGAACGGGTGATCGGCCGACTGCCGAACGATTTGCGCAAGGATTTGGGCTGGCCGGATCGCTATCTGGAGCAGCGCAACACCAAATACTGCAACGGAGAATAAACCGGAATGCGCCGTGCAGACCGCCTTTTCCAGATTGTTCAGCACCTGCGCGGTGGCAGGCTTGTCACCGCGCGCCAGCTTGCGGAACGGCTGGAAGTCTCCGAACGTACGATCTATCGTGACATTTCCGATCTGCAGTCGACGGGCGTTCCCATCGACGGCGAAGCCGGTGTCGGCTATATTCTGCGGCAGGGTTTCGAACTCCCGCCACTCATGTTCACGCGTGATGAAATCGTCGCTCTTGTCGCCGGAGCGCGTCTCATTCGCGCCTGGGGCGGCGTTTCCATGGCGCGTGGCGCGGAAGAGGCTCTGGTCAAGATCGAAGCCGTCCTGCCCAAGGAAGAGCGCGCCCGCATCACCAGCACCCAGATTCATGCGCCTACGGCCCGCATCAGCATGGACGAACGCCGCATCATCGACGCGGTGGAACGCGCCGTCGATCAGGGCAATGTGCTGAATATCCGCTATCGGGATCTGGAATCGCGCGAAAGCGAGCGTGATATTCGTCCACTGGGACTGTGGTTTTGGGGCAAGGTCTGGACGGTCATCGGCTGGTGCGAATTGCGCAACGCGTTCCGCACGTTTCGCACCGACCGTATCGTCGAAGCCAGCGACGCTGGTCGCCTCTTCCGGGCTGAACGCGGCAAGACGCTCTCCGATTTCTACCGCCTCATGGAATTGAGCGAATACAACGCCTTTAAAGACTGACTGCTCCGGCATTACTCCCAAGGCGGCCGCTTGAGCCGGTCCGGCAAGCTGTTCACACAGGCATGTCGGGCCGGTTTTCTTTTTCAGCCATGATGGCGACTAGCAGACTTATGACGTGTTGCAACCCTCGATCTTCCTGACGTCGCCTGTGCCAGGCGACGTGCAAGGGAAAACCCGCAATAGGGATCGGAGGTGTGAAAGCGACGAGCGCAGACATATCCTCGGGCATACAGCGCGATGGCAGCATGGCGATCATATCGGTACTGGTTAGCAATTCGGGCACCATGCCGAAGTTAGGCACAACCACACCCACCCGACGTTTCAATCCTCGCTGTGCCAGAACGCTATCGACGGGGCTGCTGTTATCGCCGCGTCCCGAAACAAGAACATGCGGATAGTCGAGCCAGCTTTCTAGCGAAAATGCCTTTGCTGCCGGATGGTCTTGCCGCATGGCGATAATGTAATCTTCCTCCAGTAGCAGTTTGCACTGAAGCTCGTCGTCGGCTTCAGGAAAGACGGAAAGAGCAAGATCGCTTTCTCCTGTCACCAGCGCCTCGCGCGCTGCGACCGCGCCCTGCCAGGGCTGGACGACGATATTGATCCCCGGCGCGGTATGTGCAAGCGCCTTCAACAGAGGCCTTATGACGAAGATGGCCGGATAATCAGCCATGCAGATGCGTATCGTCTGCTGCAACGACGCAAGGGGACTTCGGGCGGATCAACGAGATCGAGCACCCCTGCCAGCAAAGTTTTCAAAGGAGCCCGCAATGCTTCCGCTTTCGGTGTGCGTCGCATCGTCCCTCGCCCACGTTCCAGAAGCTGGTCGTTGAACAACACACGGCAGCGCTGCAAAGCATTCGATACAGCGGGCTGCGTCAAATTCAGCCGGTCTGCAGCCCGGCTCACATGGGCTTCGTCCAGAAGAGCATCCAGTATGACCAGAAGATTCAGATCAAGGGACCGTAAATTCATAAAATCAATAATATACTATAATGATAATAAATTGGTATAATTTCAACATTCGCCGCATCGTCCTCTCAAGCTGAAGGAGACAACGATGTCCAAGACCCTGATTTTACTTTTTCATCCCAATCTGGCCCGTTCTCAAGCCAATGCAGCACTTGCTGCAGCGGTTGCAAAATTGCCCGGCGTGGAGATCATCGATATGCAGACCGTTTATCCGCAGGGGATCGACTTCTTCAAGGATGGCGAGCACGAGGCACATCGTCTTTTGTCTGCGGATCGCATCGTCCTGCAATTTCCGGTTCGATGGTATTCCACGCCCCCGCTTCTGAAGGCATGGCAGGACGCTGTCCTGACGCGCATGTTTTACGTTGCTTATGAGCAGGAGGGCCGTAAGCTCGAAGGCACACCGCTCATGATTGCCGCAACCGCAGGAAATGTTCCCGAAGCCTACCGTGAAGGCGGGCACAACATGTTTCCGATGATTGATCTGTTCGCGCCGCTGCGAGCAACAGCAAACCGTTGCAGGCTAAACTGGACGGACCCGTTTGTGCTCTATGCCGCCGACAAGCTTTCAACCGAAGCACTTGAGGATGCAGCCAGCCGCTATATGAACTTCTTGAACGACTGGATAAACGCGACATCCGTTATTGGACGCGAGGCTATAGCTTGATCCAACAAAAAACCCGGCTGATGAAGCCGGGCTTTTTGATATTTCGATAAGGCGATTTCTCGTCCCGACTATTCGTCTTCGTCTTCGTCCGGAGTCGAACTCTTGAGCGAAGAGAGCTTGGCGAAAACCTTGTCCGCATCGAGTTCTTCTTCTGCGGGCTGCTCGTCACGATAGTCGAAATTCTCGGTCGCAGAAGCTGGCAGCAAGGTGCTATCCGATTCCGGTGTTGCCGGACGGTTGCGGGAGGCGCGTTCGACTTCGATGTCGAGATCGATCTGCGAGCAGAGGCCGAGTGTAACCGGGTCCATCGCCGTCAGATTTGCCGAGTTCCAGTGCGAACGATTGCGAATCTGTTCGATGGTCGACTTGGTCGTACCGATCAGGCGGGAAATCTGCGCATCCTTCAGTTCAGGATGATTGCGCACCAGCCAGAGAATCGCATTCGGGCGATCCTGACGCTTGGAAAGCGGCGTGTAACGCGGGCCCTTGCGCTTGGCTTCCGGCACGCGAACCTTCGGTTCGGAAAGCTTCAGGCGATAATATGGATCTTTTTCACCCTTCGCGATCTCTTCGCGCGAAATCTGACCCGTAATGACCGGGTCCAGACCCTTGATGCCCTGAGAGGCTTCACCGTCGGCAATAGCCTTCACTTCCAGCGGGTGCAGCTTGCAGAAAGCGGCAATCTGGTCAAAAGACAGAGCCGTATTATCGACAAGCCAAACGGCCGTTGCCTTCGGCATAAGAAGCTGGGTGGCCATTAGATATAATCCTTCTGTTCGTCCGCTCCGGTGGCGCGGGACGTGGGCAAAACCACAATTTCCGGGAAATCACGGCCTATATATCGTTTTTTTGTCACCAGAGCAAGAATGGCTCTGAACCTTAAATGTCTGCAGACAAGCATGGCGACTTTTGGCCCGGATACTAAGCAATATCGAGTACGATCTTGCCAATATGTCTTCCCTCCTCCATGCGCTCATGCGCGCGCCAGGCATCTTTCAGCGAAAAGATCATGTCCATTACCGGGGCGACGCGGCGCTGCGCCAGAAGCGGCCAGACCTTCGCCTCCAACTCCCGCGCAATGCCAGCCTTGAAGTCAACCGGTCGCGGACGCAGCGTAGAGCCGGTATGGGTCAGACGCTTGGTCATCAATATTGCGAAATTGGCCGTGGCCTTCGCACCGTTGAGAAAAGCGATCTGCACGATGCGACCATCTTCCGCTGCAGCTTTGTAATTGCGGTCGACATAATCGCCACCCACCATATCGAGAATCACATTGGCGCCTTTGCCCTTGGTCACTTCCTTGACGACCTCGACAAAATCCTCTTGCCCGTAATTGATGGCGTGATCTGCTCCGAGTTTGAGGCAGGCTTCGCATTTTTCCTTCGAGCCCGCAGTTGCAATGGCGGTCGCGCCGAATGCCTTTGCAAGCTGGATAGCTGTCGTGCCAATACCGGACGAGCCGCCGTGAACCAGAAAAACCTCCCCCTTCTTCAGCCCGCCGCGCTCGAACACATTGTGCCAGACAGTGAAAAAAGTTTCCGGGATCGCTGCCGCTTCAATGTAGCCATAGCCCGAAGGCAAGGGCAGCGCGTTGGTCTCATGCACGACGGCATATTCGGCATAGCCGCCACCGGCCAGCAGTGCGACCACCTGATCGCCGGTCTTGAACCGTTTGACGCCGCTGCCGACGACAACAATGTCACCGGCAATCTCCAGACCCGGAATATCCGACGCGCCGGGCGGTGGCGCATATTGACCCTGCCGCTGCAAGACATCTGGCCGGTTGACCCCGGCGGCGCGTACCCGCACCAGAATTTCACCTTCCTTGGGTTCAGGCACCGAGCGTTGAACAGGTCGAAGCATATGGGCTCCGCCCGGTTCAGAAATTTCGATAGCGGTCATCTGGGAAGGCAAGTCGGCCATCATATTCACAACTCCATTCAGATTTCTGGCCCTACGCATCGTCGCAGAAATGCCGCATGGCGGATGCAAGACGTCACGTTAGGGAAATCGTCATCGATTTTCTCAAATATATATGCGACGATTCAAGGTGTTAAATCTTTTCTGAGCCATCATTGACCACGGAGGACGGCTATGAGCGGTTTCGATGAGGATGTAGTAAAGCCCCGCAATAGCGTGGCGCTAAGCGACGAGGAGCTATCGCTGCTTTCGGTTATCGAGATCGACCAGCGTATAGCCTTGCTGCAATCCGAGATAGAGCGATTGAAGACAGAACGCCTCAAGAAGGGCGATAGCCGCGCTGCGGCAGAAGCATTGTTTCGCTAGTGGATTGAATTTGACGTTTGATACCCGTCCGATATTATCCCGTTTCAAACGTCAAATTCGAAAAATCCACTAGATTCATAAAGTTACTAGTGGTCTTTTTGCTTCCGACATTTGCTCGGCGCTCATATCCGAGGGATGCAAATGTCGGAAGCAGACCACTAGAAGTGAGATCGTCAACGGAAATGGATACCGGAGCAAAACAGCCGGAACCATTTCCGAGGGAGACCTTTCCGAACAAAAACATTGATCACAATGATCGCTCATCAGCCTCAGCACTGACAATTCGGCTTCAGACTTCGGGAATAGAATTTTGCGCATTTACATTCAGGTTCTGGCCCTTCTCTGCGGTACAGCCTTCCTTCTCATCGCTTCGGGACTTCACGGTCTTCTATTGCCGCTGCGCGGCGGTGTGGAAGGCTTCTCAGTGGCATCGCTCGGCATGCTCGGCACCACCTGGGCGGGCGGTTTCGTTGCGGGCTGTCTGTTTGCGCCGCGCCTTGTGCGCCGCGTCGGCCATGTGCGGGCATTCGGCTGTTTTGCCGCATCGGCAGCGATCATCGCCCTTCTGTCCGGCATCTTCGTGGATGCAACAATCTGGGTGATCCTGCGCGCTTTCACCGGCTTTTCCATGGCTGGCGCCTTCATGGTCATTGAAAGTTGGCTGAATGAGCGTGCAACCAACGAATCACGCGGCAAGATTTTCGGCATGTATATGATGGTCAATTACGGGGCCACCATGTCCGGCCAGATGCTGGTGGCAGCAGGAGACGTGCGCTCCGATCATCTGTTCATGATAAGCGGTGTCTTCTTCTGCCTGGCTCTCATTCCAACGGCAATCTCCACAGCCGTCAGCCCCAAGCCGCTGACCGAAGTGCAGCTTGATCTCAAGGCGCTCTATAACAACTCACCTGCAGCTTTCGTAGGTTGTATCCTGATCGGCATCGCCAATGGCGCCTGGGGCACGCTTGGAGCTGTCTTCGGTGCGAAATCCGGCATTTCGACCACCGAAATCGCCTTGATGGTCAGTGTCACTATCGCAGCCGGAGCCTTGATGCAGATTCCAATCGGACGCATTTCCGATCTGGTTGACCGACGTTTCGTGCTGGCAAGCGTTGCGGCGCTGGCGGCACTGGTTGGCCTCATTGCCTTTCTCGTCGCTCCGTCCAGCGGCCCCGTCATCATTACGATGACCGGCTGTTATGGCGCGCTTGCCTATGCGCTCTATCCCGTTGCCGTTGCCCACGCGAACGATCATGCGACGTCGGAAAGCTTTGTGAAAGTATCGAGCGGGCTTCTGTTGCTTTATGGCTTCGGCACGATGTTGGGGCCGTTGCTAGCGGCTGCGGCCATGGATATTTTCTGGCCGTCCGGCCTCTTCGCCATCACCATGCTCGCGCATATTTCCATCACCGGCTATGCACTGTTCCGCTCACGCAAGCGCGCGTCCGTTCCGAAAGAAGAAAAGGATCAGTTCAAGAGCATGCCGTCGGAACGTGGCGCAACGCCGGAAGCGCTGAACCTCGATCCAAGAGCTGAGACGGAAGGTTGACGGACGCTGAAAATGGCTCCGATAAATGAAGTCGATTAAATAGTTGAATCAATATGTTCGGCGGCTGTGGCACAGCCGCCAATACTGAATTTCGGCATCTTCGCTTTGGAATGCAAACTGCATTCACGACAAAGAAACTCCAACTCGTCAGAGCCGTTCGGTCTCCAATGTCGATGGTTTAAGACGCCTTATCGAACCGCGATCTAAGCGCGGCTTCCCTGTTAGTGACGTGTTACCTGGGATCTCAGTTTTTCGATCTGGTCCTTAAGCATAAGCTTCTTGCGCTTGAGAGATGCAACGTGCAGGTCGTCCATTGCCGGTGACGCTATAGCTTCGGAAATTTCCTGCTCCAGAGCGCCGTGCTTCTTTTCGAGCGTGGCAAGATGGGACTCGATAGCCATCATCAGATCTCCTTTGGTTGATTTCCCTGATTTACGGAACAGCGCGGACCTCGTTTGCCCGTTTGTCCGCTATCCCGCCATTCAACCTGCATGAACGTCCGGCACACCTCCTGTATTCCGGGCCAAACACGCAGTCCCGGCTGCCAAGGATGCGGTATTGTTGTCGCCTTCGACAGCCGCCATCCATGACAGAACCATGACAGTTTGGCATGAGTTTGGTGCAAAGTCGATTTTGTCGTGGTAGCATTTTCCTGAGGCGAAAAATATGATAAGGGCTTCGCCGGAAACGGGCTGATGCCGCACCTTTTTATGGTTCGGTGCGGCCCGTAAAATTATTCAACAGAACGGGGCACCGCATGTCCGATCAGGAACAGGCCGAAATCAGATTGGCCGTCGCACGACTGAAACAGGAACACGCGGATTTCGATGCTGCTATAAACGCCATGATAGCCGTTGGCTGCGACCAATTGCGCGTCCAGCGCATGAAGAAGAAAAAACTCGCAATCAAGGACAAGCTGCAGGAGATGGAAGATCGGGTAATCCCCGACATCATCGCCTGAATGTCCATAATGATCCATGACAGAGCCGGGGTTCGCCCGGCTTTATCATTTTTAATATCACCCTAAACATGCACGAAAGAAGCGGAGCAGGAAGATCAATGAGCGTTACTGCCGATGTCGCCGTCATCATGGGAAGCCAGTCCGACTGGGAAACCATGCGCCATGCTGCAGACACACTGGAAGCACTCGGCATTTCCTTCGATGCCCGGATTGTTTCCGCGCATCGCACGCCTGATCGCCTCGTTGCCTTTGCCAAAGGCGCCAAGGCAGAAGGGTTCAAGGTCGTTATCGCGGGTGCGGGCGGCGCAGCTCACCTGCCGGGCATGGCCGCAGCGATGACGCCACTGCCTGTCTTCGGCGTTCCGGTTCAGTCCAAGGCGCTCTCGGGTCAGGATTCGCTCCTCTCCATCGTACAGATGCCAGCCGGCATTCCCGTCGGCACACTCGCCATCGGTCGCGCCGGTGCGGTCAACGCCGCCCTTCTCGCTGCAGCCGTCCTGGCGCTTTACGACGAGGCGCTTGCTGGCCGCCTTGATGAGTGGCGCAGAGCGCAAACCGAAAGCGTGGCCGAACATCCTTCGAACGAGGCTTGACATGGAAAATCCTGGACTAAAGCCCGGTGCAACCATCGGCATTATTGGCGGTGGCCAGCTCGGCAGAATGCTCGCCATGGCCGCAGCACGTCTCGGCTTTGAAACCGTGATCCTGGAGCCGCAGGCCGATTGTCCTGCAGCACAAGTTGCTAATCGCCAGATCATTGCTTCCTATGACGACCCAAAAGCGCTTGCCGAACTTGCAGCGGCGTCCGATGTCATTACCTACGAATTCGAGAACGTGCCAGTCAGTGCCGCCGACAAGCTGGCTGAAACCGCTCTGGTCTTTCCTCCCCCGGCAGCGCTCGAAGTCTCACAGGATCGCTTTACGGAAAAGCAGTTTCTCAACTCCAGTGACATCGAAACGGCACCCTGGCGTCTTGTGGACGATGAAGAAACCTTGATTGCAGCTCTGGGTGCCCTTGGCGAGCGTGGCATCCTCAAGACGCGACGTCTTGGTTATGACGGCAAGGGACAGGTCCGCCTGACGTCACTTGATGAGGCTGATGCTCATAAAGCACTTCTCGCGATCAATCGTGCCCCGGCCATCCTCGAAGGCTTCATAGATTTCGAGCGCGAAGTCTCGGTGATCGCAGCACGTGACCGTTCAGGCAATGTCGCAATCTTTGATATTGCCGAAAACGTTCACAAGGACGGGATCCTCGCGACTTCAACCGTACCGGCTACCATTTCCGAAAGCACAGCGGAAGCCGCCCGCAAAGCCGCCACAAAGCTTCTGAATGCGCTTGATTATGTCGGCGTGCTCGGACTTGAGTTCTTCGTCCTGAAGGACGGCACGCTTCTGGCAAACGAATTCGCCCCGCGCGTCCATAATTCGGGCCACTGGACGGAAGCGGCCTGCGCCATTTCGCAGTTCGAACAGCATATCCGAGCCATAGCCGGATTACCCTTGGGCAACACGGATCGCCATTCCGATTGCATGATGGAAAACCTGATCGGCCACGATGTCGAGAAGGTGCCAGCGATTCTCTCCGAAAAGAATGCCGTGTTGCATCTTTACGGTAAAAAGGAAGCTCGTCCAGGCCGCAAGATGGGCCATGTGACGCGCATCCACCCCCGCGGGAAATAATGTTCATCGGGAATCCCGTCGATTCCCGATGAATCTTTTGCCGCCTGCCAAGAATTTCAGCTCCAGTGCCCTGAATCTGCGGCTCAGGAGTTGACATTTGCCTGAAACCTTGTGTATTTCGGCCAACCCTTCGGGCATCTAACAGTGCCTGTAATCAATTGGCGCCTCGAGCGCCTGTTTTTATGAAGCCCCGCGGCATCTGCACGTCAACGGGCCAACAAGACCGGTGATTGACATGAAGATCAAGAACTCGCTTAAAGCGCTCAAGGGCCGTCATCGCGACTGCCAGCTGGTCCGCCGCAAGGGCCGCGTTTACATCATCAATAAGACTGCCCCGCGCTACAAGGCTCGTCAGGGCTGATCTTATTTCTGATTTTGCATTTGACGTTTCGCTGCGCATGGTAAAATCTATGCGCATGCGGAACGTTTTTGCATATCTGATTTCTTTTTCTGTACTCGCGTCGCTTGGTACGACGGTGCCATTGGCGTATGCCGAAGTGGCGCCCGGCAAAGTACCGCTTACTGCACCTCTGACGCCCGTTCAGACTGGCCCCGACAGCGAGCAGAAACCTTCCCCGGAAAAGCCTGCATCGGATGCAGTCCAGACGCCTGAAGAGCGTCTCGACAAGCTCTTTGCCGATCTTCGCCGCACGACGGACGAAGCCAAGGCGCGGCGCATTGCTTCACAGATCAATACGCTGTGGTCGCAGTCAGGCAGCGCAACAGTCGACCTCCTGATGCAGTGGGCCAATGCGGCGATGCTCGAGCGACGCTATCCTTCGGCAATCGACTTCCTGAATGAGGCAATAGCACTCGACCCGGAATATGCGGAGGCCTGGAACCGCCGCGCTACGGTCTATTTCCTGCAAAAAGACTATGCCCATGCCATGTACGACATCAATCGTACGCTGGAGCTGGAACCGCGTCACTATGGCGCTCTGACCGGCATGGCGGCCATCTTGCGCCTGCGCGGCCTCAAGGAACAGGCGCTGAAAGCCTATGAGCAGGCTCTCATCGTCTACCCGATGATGCGCGACGCTCAGAAGAACTTCAATGATCTTGCAGACGAACTGACGGATACGCGGACTTAGAGCCTGTTCCAGTTAAAATGGAGTCGCTGAAACCGCTTCGTATCTGCTGCCTCCCCAGTTCATCACCATTCACGAAAAAAAACGCGCTCCGACGGAGCGCGTTTCTTTAGATGCCGTGCGCCATGACTGGATGAGATTCCGGGTGTAGCGTGTCGAATATGGTGGGGTTTGAGAACCGGAGTGGAATGTACTTTTGGGTACACGAGCCGCAGCAAGCGCAAACAACGCCATTTGCAGGCCCGTCGCACCCGGAATATCGCCAGATAACCTGATCTGATTTAGTCGGATCAGGTTATGTCTTTTCTTACGCATTATCCGACGCAAAACCGCTTCGCACTTTTGCTGGAAATGCTTTAAATGCCCGACTTTCCGTCCGGACCTATATAGGCGATGCGCAGCATGTTGGTCGCGCCGGGCGTGCCAAATGGAACACCAGCGGTAATGATGACGCGGTCGCCTGCCTTACCAAACTCTTCGTGGAAGACGATTTCGCAAGCATGATTGACCATGTCTTCAAGATCGTGCGCATCGGCAGTCACCACGCAATGCAGGCCCCAGACGAGCGACAGCTTGCGTGCGGTGTCAACAACCGGCGACAGAGCAATGATCGGCGTACGCGGACGCTCACGGGCGGCGCGCAGGCCGGTCGTGCCGGAAGCGGTATAAGTGACGATGGCCGAAAGCTTCAGCGTTTCTGCGATCTGGCGTGCAGCAAGTGAAATCGCGTCGGCACCCGTTGGTTCTGGTGCAGCACGCTGTGCATCGATGATAGTCGAATAGGTCGGTTCCTTTTCCACCTGCTCGGCGATGCGGTTCATGGTGGCGACAGCTTCAACCGGATATTGGCCCGAAGCAGATTCCGCTGAAAGCATGATCGCGTCGGCGCCTTCGAACACTGCAGTTGCAACGTCGGATACTTCGGCGCGGGTCGGTACCGGAGCTGTAATCATCGATTCCAGCATCTGCGTCGCGACAACGACCGGTTTGCCGGCACGGCGCGCCTTGCGGGTAATCTGCTTCTGAATGCCCGGAACATTTTCAAGCGGCACTTCAACGCCAAGATCGCCACGCGCGACCATCAATGCGTCGGAAAGCTCGATGATTTCATCGAGACGCGTCACAGCCTGCGGCTTCTCGATCTTCGACATCAGGCCAACCTTGCCACGCGAAACCTTGCGTACTTCGGCCAAATCTTCCGGACGCTGGATGAAGGAAAGCGCAACCCAGTCGATTTCTTCCTTCAGGACCGCGTCGAGATCCTTGCGGTCCTTTTCCGTCAGCGCACCGACACCGAGCGTCGTATCCGGCAGGCTGACGCCCTTGCGATCTGAAATACGCGTTCCGGAAACCACTTTGCAGCGGATCGACTTGCCGTCGCTTGCTTCGGCAACCAGATGCAGCTTGCCGTCATCGATCAACAGACGATGACCCGGTTCAACAGCTTCAAGAATTTCCGGATGCGGAAGATAGACGCGATGTTCATCGCCAGGCGCTTCGTTGTTGTCGAGGGTGAAGGTCTGGCCGGGAACGAGATCGACCTTACCGTCCTTGAACTTGCCAACGCGCAGCTTCGGGCCCTGAAGATCGGCCAGAATGCCGATCGGACGGCCCAGTTCCTTTTCCACATTGCGGATGCGCTTGACGAGGGTGCGCATCAGGTCATGGTCGGCATGACTCATATTGATGCGGAACACATCCGCGCCTGCCTCAAACAGCTTGCGGATGACGGCTTCCTCACCCGACGCCGGACCTAGCGTGGCGAGAATCTTGACCTTGCGGTTGCGCTTCATTGACTATTCGTTCCTGTAACAGTGGGGTTTTCTGTCGGCGTTTCATCGGTGAGCTGAACCATCCAGCTCGATTGTTCCCCGGTGTCGTATTCCTGGAAGCCATTGCGCTGGAAACCCCGCGCAAAGCAATCCTGGACGCCAGTAATACGGAATTCTTTCTCGGCCACGCACATATTGACCTTGCCCTCCCAGCGTCCGCCGCCCTGAGCGTCTTCGGCGTAGAGGTAATAATAGCGCGAGGTCAGCGGCCCCTCGATGAGGGTCTTGCAGCTTGATCCGTCGATGTGCCACCAGCCTTCGGTCACCCAGCCAGTCTTGGCTCTATAGCCGATGGATACGCCAACAAGGTTCTGGGTTGCATTGCATACGCGGAAATCCGCACGAGCCTCTATGGATGTCATGCCCAGCGCGGTCATCAGCACACTGGCAAACAAAACTAGAGATAGTGGAAGTCGCATACGCAGAACCCCTTCAGCCCGCTATCGGTTTTATCGAACAATTTGTATTGCACAGGGAAATCCCATCTCGGGCAAATCCCATTTCGGGTCGCTCTCTTTTCGGCAGTTTCGCCTTTGATGTCAACGCAATCCCATTGAGAACAGGTCGTCTTCATTAAAGAATGATCGTTGCAATCCGGGCTTTCTCATGACAGACCTGAAACAGCTTCCCGCACAACACAGAAATAATCTCCTTATTTAGCCTCGGATTTCGCTCCATGTCGCTTCAATCCGGATCAACCGCTTCGTCGCCGTTCTCGCCCGCGCATAGTGTCGACGGCGATTTCAGTCTCGGCCTGCTCCTGACCGCCGACCACGCACGGCGCGATGTTCCAGCCGAATATGGCACACTTGGTTTGCAGACAAGTGAATTCGACCGGCACATCGCCTATGATATCGGCGTCGAGAATCTGACCCGCAAACTTGCAAGCCGTCTGAACGCGCCTGCAGTCCTCGGCGGGTTTTCGCGGCTGCTGATCGATCCCAATCGCGGCGAAGACGACCCTACGCTCATCATGCAATTGTCCGATGGTGCGGTCATTTCCGGCAATTACCCAATGTCGGCAGGTGAACGCGAAGAACGGCTTGAACGCTTCTATCGCCCCTATCACAACACGGTAGCACGTGCGAGCGAGCGCACGGCGGCTGAAAGCAGGGCAGCGCCCTTCATTGTTTCGATCCATTCCTTCACGCCGCGCTGGAAGGAAAAGGCCCGCCCCTGGCAGATCGGTCTTCTCTGGGATAAGGACGACCGCGCCGTAAAGCCGCTTTTGTCGCTGCTGCGCGAAAACGCTGATCTAACGGTTGGCGATAACGAACCTTATGACGGCGCACTCAAGAACGATGCCATGTATCGCCATGCGACGGCAAAAGGCTTCGCCCATGTCCTGATCGAGGTGCGACAGGACCTGATTGCCGATGACAAGGGTGCAGATGAATGGGCCGACAGGCTGGCGCCGATGATCGCGCACATCAACACCTTGCCCGGCATTCATGTGGTCCAGCATTTCGGCTCACGTGCTGATCGCGGTGAGTAACAGGCCTGTCAGGAGAGGCTTTACCCGCTATCCACAGGGCTTGACCCGCCAAATCGGGTCGTGCATCGAAAAAGGCTCTTAATTTTACCTGCGACTCGCGGGAAAAACGGTCCAGACTTTCGATAAGCGGTTTCCGCGCAATGCGTGTCCGCACCATCATAGACTTTGAATTGGAGAACTCCTCGTGAGCGACGACATTACCAGCGAAGCCCAAACCATTGCTGTCGGCCAGTTGCGCGCTTTTATCGAGCGCATCGAGCGCCTGGAAGAAGAAAAAAAGACCATCGCCGACGATATCAAGGAAGTTTACGCGGAATTGAAGGGTTCTGGGTTTGACAGCAAGGTCGTGAGGACCATTATTCGTCTGCGTAAAAAAGAAGACCATGAACGTCAGGAAGAAGAAGCCATGCTGCAGCTTTACATGGATGCACTTGGCATGGGCTGATTTCGGCTCTTTCCGAAGCCTTCCTTCTTCCTGAAATCGAAACCCGACGGATCGCCTGCGATTCGTATTCAGAGGAAGGGGATAGGGTCTATGGAGTTCAGGAAGCTCGGACGTACCGAACTCAATGTTTCGCCGCTTTGCTTCGGCGGCAATGTATTTGGATGGACGGTCGATGAAGCGACATCATTCTCGATTCTCGACCGTTTCGTTGATGCTGGATTCAATTTCATCGACACAGCGGACGCCTATTCCGCCTGGGCGCCCGGAAATGTGGGTGGCGAATCCGAAACCATTATCGGCAACTGGCTGAAATCCCGTGGCCTGCGCGATAAAGTCGTTATTGCCACCAAGGTCGGCTCCGAGATGGGTCCCGATGAGAAAGGCCTTTCGCCGGCCTATATCCGCAAAGCGGTCGACGCCTCCCTCAAACGGCTGCAGACGGATTATATCGACCTCTATCAATCGCACTGGGACGATCCCGAAACACCGTTCGAAGATGTGCTCGGCACCTATAAGGAGCTCATCGACGCAGGCAAAGTGCGCGCCATCGGTGCATCCAATCTCACACCTGAGCGGCTGACAGAGGCGCTTGACGTCGCCAGGACCAATAATCTGCCGCGCTATGAAAGCCTGCAACCGCTCTATAATCTTTATGATCGCGCTGATTTCGAAAATGGGCTGGAGAAAATCTGCCGTGAAAACGAGCTCGGCGTTATTTCCTATTATTCGCTGGCAGCAGGGTTCTTGACCGGCAAGTATCGTTCCGCTGACGATCTTGGACAAAGCGCACGCGGCAAATCGGTCGAAAAATATCTGACGGATCGTGGTTCGCGGATCATTGCTGCACTAGATGACGTTGCACGCAATCTCGATGTCACGCCGGCGCAAGTTGCAATTGCCTGGCTCATCGCACAGCCGTCGATCACAGCCCCTATCGCCAGCGCCACACGCTCGGCCCAGCTCGGCGACCTGATCGCCGCAGCCGAACTGAAACTCAGCGACGATGAAATCGCCTTGCTGAACAAGGCGAGCAGTTAAGTTCGAAGATTATGTCGAAGGGTAGCCTTACCCTTCGATTTCCTCTCGCAGCATTTCCAGCTCAAGCCATTCCTCTTCCATGGCCGCATTTTCGGAGCGTTTCTTCTCAAGAAGATCGGCCGTCTTGGCAAACAGCGTCGGATCCTTGGCATAAAGCTGCGGGTCGGCAAGCTTGCCTTCCAGCACTGCGATTTCCTTCGAGAGAGCATCCATCTTGCCCGGCAGGGTTTCGAGCGCAAATTTCTGCTTGTAGGAAAGCTTGCGCTTTTCCTCACGCTTCGGCTGCGAAGTGTCCTCTTCCGACTTCTCATCACTTCGGCTGCCTGACACCTTGACCGAGCGCCGGCTCAAAGCCTGCTCCTTGCGCTGAGCCATCATGTCGGCATAGCCGCCCGCATATTCGAGCCAGCGCCCGTCACCTTCCGGTGCAATCACCGATGTAACCGTGCGATCCAGAAAATCACGGTCGTGGCTGACCAGAATGACTGTGCCGGGAAAACCTGCGACAAGCTCCTGCAGCAGATCGAGGGTTTCCATATCGAGATCGTTGGTTGGTTCGTCGAGGATAAGCAGGTTTGCGGGCCGCGCCAGAACGCGGGCCAGCATCAAACGGGCACGTTCGCCACCGGAAAGTTCGCGAATGGGCGTGCGCGCCTGCTCAGGCTGGAACAGAAAGTCCTTCATATAAGACACGACATGCCGTTGCTCGCCGTTGACCACGAGGCTTTCGCCGCGCCCGTCCGTCAGGTAATGCGCCAGTGTCTCATCCAGATTGAGGCTTTCGCGCTTCTGGTCGAGTTCGGCCATTTCGAGATTGACGCCAAGCCGCAAGGTTCCAGAATCCGGCGCAAGCTTGCCAGTCAAAAGCGACAGAAGCGTCGTCTTTCCGGCACCGTTGGGTCCAACGAGACCGATACGGTCACCGCGCTGCACACGGATCGAAAAATCCTTGACCAGCACGCGCTCGCCATAGGCCTTGCTCAGCCCCTTGGCTTCAATCACCAGCTTGCCGGATTCCTTTGCATCGCTTGCCGCCAGAACCGCCGTCCCTTGCGCCTTGCGATGATTGCGAAAATCGGCGCGCATGGAATGTAGTTCGCCGAGGCGGCGCATATTGCGCTTGCGCCGGGCGGTAACACCGTAGCGCAGCCAATGCTCCTCGCGCGCGATCTGGCGCCCGAGCTTGTGATGGTCGCGCTCTTCCTCCTCCAGCACCTTGTCGCGCCATTCCTCGAAATGGCCAAAACCCTGCTCCAGACGACGCGTGATGCCACGATCCAGCCAAACCGTCGCCCGGCTGACATTCTCCAGAAAGCGGCGGTCATGCGAGATCAAAACAATGGCGGAGCGAATCTGGCGCAGTTCACTTTCCAGCCATTCGATGGTGGTCAGATCCAGATGGTTGGTCGGCTCGTCCAGCAGCAGAACGTCGGGCTGCGGTGCAATCACCCGCGCCAGAGCGGCACGCCGCGCCTCGCCGCCGGACAGATGATCCGGCTTTTCTTCTCCCGTCAGGCCGAGATGTTCGAGAAGATAGGTCACACGATGCGGGTCGTCGGCAGGCCCCAGCCCCGCTTCCACATAGGCACGCACATTGGCAAAGCCGTCCATATCCGGCACCTGTGGCAGATAGCGGATAGTTGCTCCCGGATGTTTGAAAACCTCGCCCGATGTCGCCTCCACCATACCGGCTGCAATCTTGAGCAGGGTGGATTTACCCGAACCATTGCGTCCTACGAGCGCGATGCGGTCGCCTTCGCTCACCGAGAGGCCGGCATCCTCCAGAAGCGGCGTGCCTCCAAAGGTGAGCTTGATCTGGTCGAGGCGAAGGAGTGGTGGTGCCATGGTTCTTTTCGATAAACAGGGTTTAAAATTCCGCCCTGCTTGTCCGCGACAAAAGCCGTTCTGTCAAATGGTACGGCACGAAAAGACCCATGAAAAACAAACAGGCCGGGTTTCCCCGACCTGTCAGCAAACTTATTTATCCAGCAATTGCTGGCCTAGTCATTACTGGCCCAATGCTTACTGGCAAGGCGCTTCGTAGACGCGGCCATACGGATCGCGGTAGCGGCAGTACTGCGTGCCATTGCGCGTCTGGGCTGCACCAAGGAGCGTACCGGCAACGCCGCCGATAGCAGCGCCAGCAAGAGCGCCACGACCATTGCCGCCGATTGCGCCACCGGCGAGAGCGCCGAGTGCTGCGCCACCGACACCGTAACCGGCCGTGCGCTGTTCATTCGTCGTGCATGCAGCCGTCGAGAACGCGAGCACGCCAGCAACAGCAATCATCGTAAGACGTGATTTCATTGAAACATCTCCTACAAGAGTTGAACTAATCACCGACTTTGCGTCCCCAATTTCGGCGTAAAGCAGATGACACCCGCTTGGCCCATTTACAATACGTTTCGCTCGCCAGCGTCAAGCTCTTTCGATTAATAAGGTTAGCGGCCTTGGCGCGGTGTTTCCTCCATCGCCAAGTTGGCGATAAGTATCGCCAATCCAGAATGCGCAGTAACACGAAGTGTTCCACGAACTACATTAGACACTGTCCATGAAGAGCCGAAGGGCAGTGTCACATTATCTAACGGCCACTCCGCATTTGTGATCGAAAGGCCTTCGACAGTGTTGAAATTAATCACACTGAACGGCGTTCCATCGGGAAAGTCATAGACATAATCTCCCGGCGGCAGGGGCCAGGCTTCCTCGGAGCCACTGGATAAAAGCACGTTCCGTCCTTTTGCCGCCTGCGCTGTCGCCATGGTCAGGTGCAGCAGCGTGTGATCAGTGCGCTGCCCGCCGAAAGCTCCACAGAGGATCACCCGATCCGCACCCCGCATATAGGCTTCCTCGAAGGCCAGTTCTCCATCCGTCATGTCCTTGGCGGCAGGGAACGTCTTTTGCGGCACGTGTCCATATTGCACGCGAAGCTCTGCGGAGGTCGAATCGAAATCGCCGAGCCACAGTTCCGGTTCGACACCAAGCGCCGCAGCATGCCTGATCCCGCTATCGGCAGCGAGAATACGCGCATCTGCAATTTGGCGCTTCAGGCGATCGGTCACGACCAGATCGCCGCCGAGGAGAATGACGAATGTGCTCATAAGCCGCTCATAACACGGGCTAATCCGCGCCGGAAGCCTGCATTCGCTGCCGGTGCGATACCCCGAAACATTATTGCCCTTCCCGTTGCGAAAGATTATTGTCGCAACCGCTCTAACGGGGTGCCATCCGCTTCCGCGGATGGCTGAGAGGCCCAAAAGCATTTCCAGCAAAAGTGTAAAACGGTTTTGCGTCCAGAAATGCGGAAAAAAGGCCAACCCGCTGAACCTGATCCGGTTTGCACCGGCGGAGGGATTAGACGCTCCATAAACGGCGCTCAATCCTCTTGTAGTAAAAGAAAGGAAGTGCCGTGATGCGGCTTTTATCTTTGCTGGCTATTTCATTTTCCGCAGCTATGGCTTTCACGCCTTCAGCGCAGGCGAAAGACAAGCTCACCGTCTATACCTATGACAGTTTCGTTTCCGAATGGGGTCCGGGGCCAAAGGTCAAGGAAAACTTCGAGAAGGAATGCGGCTGCGAAGTTGACTGGATCGCCTCCGCCGATGGCGTTGCCCTGCTGAACCGTCTCAAGCTCGAAGGCAGCAATACCAAAGCCGATATCGTCCTCGGTCTCGATACCAATCTGACGACCGAAGCGCGCGCCACCGGCTTTTTTGCACCAAGCGGCATCGACCAGAGCAATGTGAGCGTTCCGGGCGGCTTTAAGGACGATATCTTCGTTCCCTACGACTACGGCTATTTCGCCGTGGTCTACGATTCGGAAAAGCTGCCCAATCCTCCAAAGAGCCTGAAGGAACTGGTCGAAGGCGATCCTTCGCAGAAGATCGTGCTGCAAGACCCGCGCACGTCAACGCCGGGGCTGGGCATGCTGCTCTGGATGAAATCCGTCTACGGCAATGAGGCGGAAGCGGCCTGGCAGAAACTGCAGAAGCGCATTCTCACCGTCACACCCGGCTGGTCGGAGGCTTATGGACTCTTCACCAAGGGCGAAGCCCCGATGGTACTGTCCTATACGACGTCTCCCGCCTATCACATGATCGCGGAAAAGACGGAGCGCTATAAGGCTCTGGCCTATCCGGAGGGTAATTATCTCCAGATCGAGTTAGCCGCTCAAACCACGACCGGCGCAAAAAATCCTCTGGCGCAAAAATTTCTGGCTTTCATGACCGGCCCCGGTTTCCAGAATGTCATTCCTGAAACCAACTGGATGTATCCAGCCGGCAAGACTTCCGCCCCACTTCCAGCCGCTTTCGACGCACTGCCGAAGCCCGAAAAGATGCTTCTCCTCCCTTCCGACGAAGTCGCCAAGAACAGGAAGTCATGGGTCGATGAATGGCTGGCCGCGACCAGTAAATGACGACATTTCCGGCACAGCACCGCACGAAGAACATATCCGCCGCGAAGCCCGCTGCGGGTGCACTGGCGCTTGTCTTTCTGGTCGTGCTTGCCGGCGGCGCGCTTATCGCATTGGCATTTGAAGCGGGCAGCGGCGGCTTCGATGCCGCTGCCAATTTTGACACCTATCTATGGCGGGTTGCTCGTTTCACGATCCTGCAGGCAATCGCTTCAAGCCTGCTTTCCGTGCTGTTTGCGGTTCCTGTCGCCCGCGCACTCTATGCCGAAGCAAATTTTCCGGGGCGCGGGCTTATTCTGCGCCTGTTTGCCCTGCCGCTTGCTCTACCCGCACTCGTTGCAGTGCTCGGCGTCACCAGCATCTATGGCCGCAACGGATTCATTGCGCATCTGTCCGAAGCCGCAGGTCATCCATTCCAGCCTGATATCTACGGAATCACCGGCATCCTGATCGCCCATATCTTCTTTAACATGCCGCTTGCGGTCCGTCTCATTCTGGCAGGATACGAATCCATACCGACCGATTACTTGAAGCTTGCCGCACAGCTCGGCATGGGTAATGGAGCGCGCTTCCGGCTCATCGAATGGCCCGTGATCCGGCGCAATCTGCCGGGCATGATCGGCCTCATTTTCATGCTCTGCGTGACCAGTTTCACGACCGTGCTGACGCTCGGCGGCGGGCCTCGTGCCACCACCCTGGAAGTTGCAATCTACCAGAGCCTGCATTTCGATTTCGATCCGGGCCGGGCGGTCGCCCTCACCTTCACGCAGCTTGTATTGACATTGCTTGTCCTTCTGGCCCTGCGTCTCACCGGAAGGCCATCGGAAGAAGCCTTCACCCATTCCGCGACACCACGACGCTACGGCAAAGCGTCCACGGCTGAGCACATTTCAAACATTGTCGTTATCGGGATAGGTTTCCTCTATGTCGCGCTGCCGATTGCAGGTGTGGTCATCTCCGGTCTCGCTGCCGATCTTGTACGACTATTGACGGAGAGAACGGTCTGGCGCGCGATCGGCACCAGTCTGGTACTCGGTTTTTCAGCAGCACTCCTCTCGGTCATTCTGTCGCTTGCGCTTGTGTCAGCACGTGAAGCAGTGAAAGAACGTAAGCTCGCCAACATCTTCGATACAGGTGCCAGCCTGATCCTTGTCATGCCGCCAATTGTGATCGGCGCTGGCTGGTTCATCCTGCTTCGCCACTTCACCGATCCGTTTGCGATGGCACCATTCATGGTCGTCACCGTCAATGCGGCGATGGCCATGCCCTTTGCCGTGCGTCTGCTGCGCCCGGCGTGGGACACGGCAGCCAGCCGACACAACCGGCTTTGCGCACAACTGGGCATTCGCGGCTTCAACCGTTTCCAGCTCATCGACTGGCCGTCGATCCGCAAACCTTTCGGCATGGCCTTTGCCTTTGCCATGGCGCTTTCTCTTGGCGACCTCGGCACGATTGCCCTGTTCGGCAGTGACGCGCTTTTGACGCTGCCCTATCTCCTCTTGCAGCGCATGGGCAGCTATCGCACATTCGACGCGGCGGGTCTGGCGCTTATTCTCGGGCTGCTTTGCCTCGTGTTGATGATGATCGCGGATCACGCATCCCGAAAGGAAACGCCTTCTCTATGAATGCCACGATAAACGCCCTTGCCGAAATTCGCCTCGATGACCTTCGTTTCAGCTATGGCGAAACCGCCATGCATTTCGATGCGACGATAAAGGGCGGTGTCATTGCTGCGGTTGTCGGGCCAAGTGGTTCGGGCAAGTCGACACTTCTCAACCTGATTGCCGGTTTCGAACTCCCGCAATCCGGTCATATCTTCATTGGCGATAAAGACGTGAGTGAACTTTCGCCAGCCGACCGGCCTGTTTCGATGGTGTTTCAGGAAAACAACCTGTTTGCCCACCTGACCGTCGAACAGAATGTCGGTCTCGGACGCTCGCCGAACCTGAAGCTGACCGCAGAAGATAGCATCGATATCGCAGAAGCCCTGTCGCGTGTCGGGCTCGCAGGCAAAGAACAGCGCAAGCCTGAAGCGCTTTCCGGCGGCGAACGCCAGCGCGTAGCGATTGCCCGCGCCCTCATACGCCAGCGCCCGATTCTGCTCCTTGACGAAGCCTTCGCCTCACTTGGCCCGGCGCTACGACACCAGATGCTGGATCTGGTCAGGGAGCTTCAACTTGAAACCGGCATGACGGTGCTGATGGTAACGCACACGCCTGAAGATGCGCTCTATCTTGATGCAGTGTTGCTTTTTCTCGACAGTGGTCGGATTTCCGCGATGGGCCCCTCTGCCGAACTGCTTTCGCCGACTGGACCGGAAGCATTGCGGCACTATATCGGCGAAAAGCGGAGTTCAGGGCTAAGCCTCAAATAGAGTTACAGTTGCGGACATATTTTGTTCGCAATCTGCCGGAAGAACCGGTTACAGATTTCTTGTGCTGCCTTGGACGGCTTGTACCTGTTCTGGTCTGTGGCTAGATTTGGCCGCGGATCAAGCAATCTGATTCAGAAGCGAGGATAAAATACTGTTCCGTCAATCGACCCGTTCCCGGGCCTTCCTGCGTCTACCCATCTCCCTGCCAGAATGGACGCAGCAAAATTGGCGGAAACCAGCCATCGGTCTTGGCTTGCTTGCGATCGCCCTGATTTCAGGTTGCCAGTCGATCAATTCCAGCAAAGATCTGGGCCTGCAGCCTTCCGACAATCCGGTGACTGTCGACAATGTAACACGCAATGACCGACTGGCCCAGCTTGGTGCCCAGCAGCATCCGCGTATCCTCGCGACCTATGGCGGCGAGTACAAGGACCAGAAGCTTGAGCGCATGGTGGCGAAGATCGTCGGCAAGCTGACGACCGTTACTGACAAGCCGGACCAGACCTATCGCATCACCATTCTTGATAGTCCCAATATCAATGCCTTCGCATTGCCGGGCGGCTATCTCTACGTAACGCGCGGCCTGCTGGCGCTCGCCAACGACTCTTCGGAAGTCGCGGCTGTCATCGCCCATGAAATGGGCCATGTCATTGCCAATCACGGCATTTTGCGGCAGGAGAAGGAAGCTGAGACAGCCATAGCCGGGCGCGTTGCCAGCGAAGTGCTGCATAATGAATCTGCCAGCCGCGAAGAAGCGCTGCGCGGCAAGTTGCGGCTTGCCCAGTTCTCGCGTAATCAGGAATTGCAGGCGGATGCCATCGGCATCAAGATGATCGGCGAAGCTGGTTATGATCCGTTCGCTTCGGCCCGTTTCCTGCAATCGATGGAAGCCTATACGGGTTTCCGCTCGGTTTCGGGCGCGACAGACGCCAGCCTCGACTTCCTGGCAAGCCACCCGGCAACTCCGCAGCGTATCCAGCTTGCGCTCGGACATGCACGCCGCATCGGCGCACCAGGAGTCGGCACGACTGATCGCGATTCCTTCCTCAACGGTATTGACGGCCTTCTTTACGGCGACTCACCCAATGAAGGTTATGTCCGCGAACAGACCTTCATCCATCCGAAGCTCGGCGTCACTTTCCGGGCACCAGATGGCTTCACCATCGACAATTCAGCCAATGCGGTCATGGCAAGCGGCCCCGGCGAAGTTGCCATTCGTTTCGATGGCGCATCTCTTCCGGCCGGATCGAATCTTGCCGACTATATCCGGTCGGGCTGGGTGACCGGTCTCGACGACAGTTCGATCCAGACCACCACCATCAATGGATTGCCCGCTGCGACTGCGCGCGCCAGTGCCGACCGGTGGCAATTCGACATTGTGGTTATTGGTGCAAACAACAAGGTCTATCGCTTCCTGACAGCGGCACCGAAAGGCAGTAACGCGCTTCTGCCTGCTTCACAGACGGTCACCCAGTCCTTCCGCCTGCTGTCGCCAGCCGAACAAAACGCCATCAAGCCGCTTCGCATCCGCGTCGTGACGGTGAAGCCGGGCGACACGCTGGCCAGCCTGTCGGCACGCATGCAGGGCACCACCCGCAAGCTGGAACTGTTCCGCCTTCTCAATGCCATGTCGGCGGGAGCGACGGTTTCGGTCGGCGACCGCGTGAAGCTGATCAGCGAGTAAGTCACGATGACGGAAACTCTCATCCACTCTGTCCTTGCTGGAAAAGTCGCTCCTCTCGGGGCTCGCGGCGTTCCAAGCGGCATCGACAAGCAGCCGGTTTCCGGCAAGGCCCGCGTGACTTTCGAAGGGCTGGACTGCGATGCGCAGGGCGATCGGAAAGTGCATGGCGGCCCGGAAAAGGCGCTTCATCATTACCCGCACGATCATTATGCGGTCTGGCGCGAAGAGATTGGCGAAAACCCGCGTCTGAATCTGCGCGGTGCTTTCGGCGAAAACATCTCCACGTCGGGTCTCGATGAACACAATGTTGCCGTGGGCGACAGGTTCCGGCTCGGCAGTGCACTTGTCGAGGTTTCACAGGGCCGCCAGCCTTGCTGGAAACTGAACGAACGCTTTGCAACCGCCGACATGGCCGTGCGCGTCCAGAAGACGGGACGAACAGGCTGGTACTATCGTATTCTGGAAGAAGGTCACGTGGAAACCGGCGATACGATGATCCTGGTCGACCGCCTTTCGCCGGACTGGACACTGCATCGTGTCTGGCACCTGCTTTATGTCGACACACTAAATTATGATGAACTGTCTGTGATGGCGGAGCTTTCGCATCTCGCCGACAGCTGGAAGCGCTATGCAGTGCGCCGCCTCGAAAATCGCAAGGTCGAGGACTGGTCGTTGCGCCTTGAAGGCAAGACTGCGGAATCGCAAAAGTAAGGAGCCAATTGGCCCCTCTACTTGTATTGCCCTGACCGTAACAGCTTACGCTTGATAGGCCGCCAGTTCGTGCTGGCTCAAGAGGGCAATCTTCAGCTTCTCCATAGCACGACTTTCAATCTGCCGTACCCTCTCCTTGGAGATGCCAAGCTTTTCACCCAGCGCTTCGAGCGTCACGCCGTCATCATCGAGACGACGCTCACGGATGATGTGCAATTCGCGCTCGTTCAGCGTGTCCAGAGCCACGTTAAGCCACTGATTACGGCGTTCCATATCGATGGAACTTTCGGCGATCTCGTCCTGCAACGGATGATCGTCAACCAGAAAATCCATACGACGGGACGCGCCAGACTCGTCATTGTTCACAGGTGCCGATAGAGAACTGTCTGGTCCCGAAAGGCGGCTGTCCATGATCTCGACATCGTTTGTCGAAACACCCAACTGATCGGAAATTTCCCGATACATCTCAGCCTTGGTCATATTGTCGTCGGACTGAGCCAGTTTCGAACGAAGCCGCCGCAGATTGAAAAACAGCGCCTTTTGCGCCGAACTCGTGCCACCGCGCACGATGGACCAATTGCGCAGGATATAATCCTGCATAGACGCGCGAATCCACCACGACGCATAGGTCGAAAAACGCACTTCCCGTTCGGGATCGAAACGTGCGGCGGCTTCAAGAAGACCGACGTAACCTTCCTGAATGAGATCGTTCATCGGCAATTTGAACTTGCGGAAGCGCCCGGCCATGGAGATGACCAATCTCATATGTGCGGATGTGATGCGATGTAGTGCTTCCTGATCTTTCAGTTCCTTCCAGCGAATGGCGAGGGCTCGCTCCTCTTCGCGCTCCAGATAGGGAGCCGACATTGCGCTGCGGATCATGGATTGAGAAGAGGCTGCTGTCGCTGGGAGGCTACGCGCAACCATAGGCATGCGATTGGCTGGAACTGCGGAAGAACTGCTCATGGATGACTGCTTCATCTGGTTCTCCTGTTCTGAACTCACGCCCGACGGGCGTTCAGTGGAAGGATATGCCAGTCCCACAAAGACCCCTTGGACGAACTAGCGAATTCGCCCAAAACTCCCCGCCAGGCCTATTCTTTGGCCAATATGATTACGCCGCAAAACAAACCCGTTTACGAACTGGTGTCTGGGAGAACGCATCAGCTGCGATCAGGTTCCCTCTCTCCAAGGATAATTCTCTGGCAACGCAGGAAGATGACCAGGGAGGTTAACGATTGATTGCGAAATTCAATAGAATTTTAACCAAACCATATTGCCCTCTATTTGCATGGAGGGCTGTGGAACCCAATTCCTACTGGTCAAGTAGCAAACAAAAAAAGCCCGGCTTTGGCCGGGCTTTTTTGAAAGAAAGCGAAGTAAAGCTTATGCGGCTTCGACTTCATCGTCCTCAAGGTCCGCTTCAGCGTCGGCTTTGCCGCGCTTCGGTCCCTTGGCGAGATTTGCTTCGATCAGACGAACTGCTTCGGTTTCCGAAAGCTTGTTCACGGCAGCGATTTCGCGCGCCATGCGATCAAGGGCAGCTTCATAAAGCTGGCGTTCCGAATAAGACTGTTCCGGCTGGTTCTCAGCGCGGAAAAGATCGCGAACGACTTCCGAGATCGAGATTAGATCGCCGGAATTGATCTTCGCATCATATTCCTGGGCGCGGCGCGACCACATGGTACGCTTCACACGTGCGCGACCCTGTACGACCTTCAGTGCACGTTCAACATAGTCGGTCTCCGACAGCTTGCGCATACCGATGGAAGCGGCTTTGGCTACCGGCACCTTCAGGCGCATCTTGTCTTTTTCGAAATCGATTACGAAAAGCTCGAGCTTGTGGCCTGCCACTTCCTGCTCTTCGATGGTGACGATCTGGCCGACGCCATGAGCCGGATACACGATCGCCTCACCGGCCTTGAAACCGCCACGCGCTACTGGAGACTTTTTCTGCTGGGATGACATACGCTTCATTACTCCCTGTTGTGCCCGGCGCAACCCGCCGGTTGACACATGATTTTCGACCGCGCTCCGGAGATAATGAAGCACGGAAGTTGTTTGTCGGTTTGGAACTGAAAACGTATCTGACGGCAAATCTAGCCGACCGGGTGTACGGTGAGGGGGACGACGCCAAATCGCAATCATCTTCCCCGGTGCCATTCAGCCCGGTACTAAAGATCAGCCCTTTCAGAGATTAACGCATAGCGCCACGAATTGACGTCCAGTCACCGAAATTATTGGAGCAACCTAACACAATTTCGCGAAAGAATCAACAAATTGCCAAATATGTCGTATTTGGCAATGCAACACGCCTAAAAGATGGGCGTTTTTCCGTGATTTCATTCGTCTTTTGCCGATGCATTGCAGAAAAAGCAAGTGATAATTACTGTATTCGAGCATTGTCAGACAACCTGGCAGTCTTGACAGGCTGAACGTACGCATCTCGGAAGCGCAAGGTCTTCCGAAACAAAGACATACTTATGCAATACCTTCGTGCTTGCAGCAGCGTGCAAGCAGCGTCTGCAACACCGGGCCGGTATTAGTCACCACTACCCGGCTCGGCAGAGAAATACTTCTCCAGCTTGCCAGCCACGCCGTCCATTTCCTTGGCTTCCGGCAGAGCATCCTTTTTCGCGGTAATATTGGGCCATTTTGCCGCATATTCCGTATTCAGCTCCAACCACTTGTCGAGGCCCGGCTCGGTGTCGGGGCTGATCGCCTCGGCAGGGCATTCCGGTTCACATACGCCACAGTCGATGCACTCGTCGGGATTGATGACGAGCATGTTTTCGCCTTCGTAGAAGCAATCGACCGGACAGACCTCGACGCAGTCCGTATATTTGCAGCGAATGCAATTATCGGTCACGACATACGTCATCGTCGAACTCCTGTTGCCGCCCGAATTCCAGAAGAGGCAGCTTATCTATCCTACAGCTTTGCGCCGATACTCCGGCAAGCCTACAATCGGCTCGGGGCTTTGGAATATCTCGCCACGAAGTCACTGTGCACGGAAATGGTTGCTAGTGGATTGAATTTGACGTTTGATACCTGCCCGACATCAATCTCATTTCAAACGTCAAATTCGAAAAATCCACTAGATCCATGGGTTTATTAGTGGTCTTTTAGATTCCGACATTTGCTCGAAGTCTGTATCAGACCACTAGCCTCAGCCCATGCCCTTTTATGACAATGCGTGAGGTAACGATTTTATCCTGCCATGACAAGGGTACAAACGCCGCAATGTCACGAAGTCACGCACATCTGAAACAGCATTTCGTTTGAGGGCTTTTGCGTGGAAAAGGCTTTCGCCGGGACGGTTCAACACGCAATTTCCATCACCGCCAAAAGATGCCTGCGGCAACGCGTCCGTCTCAGCTTCCGCGCAAACGATCCGTTTCACGGCGTTCTTTCTTGGTCGGGCGCCCTGCTCCGCTCTCACGTTGTGGCACTACCGCCTCCGCTGCCATCGCAGTAGCAGATGCCGGTGGCGGCGAAAGATCTTCATAAAGAAGCTGGGCTTCGGGCGCTGGACCGCGGCGCTCACCTGGAGCAACTATCTTGTAAATGAGGATACGACGATCAAGTGTGATGGTCAGCACATCGCCAACCTTCACCTGATGAGCGGCCTGTTCAATCTTGTCACGGTTGACCCGGACCTTGCCGCCGACGGCGAGTTTCGCCGCCAGCGATCTTGATTTGACCACGCGCGCAAAGAACAGCCACTTGTCGATTCGCTGTCTTGCGCCCGTTTCTGCAGTCATCTTACTTCTTCATCTGCTCTTTCAAAGCAAGAAGCTTGGCAAAAGGCGAATCGGGATCGATACGCGCAGGACGTTCCTGCTCCACCCGTTTGCCGCCCTGATGGCCATGATCGCGCTTCTGCTGACGCTGATTGCCACCACGGAAGTCACCCTTGGAACCTTCGCGCTTGCCTTCGCCGTCGTGACGCTTTTGCTTGTCGAAGCGCTTGCCGCCACGATCATTGCGCGCCTGCTGCTCTGCTCCGCCTTCCGACTTGCGTGCTTCGCCGCCCTGATCGCGGTTCTGATGACTACGATTCTGGTTGCCGCGATTTTGACGCTGACGGTTCTGGTCCTGATTGCGGTTGCGGCCTTCGAAACGACCCTGACGCCACAGAAGAACAGGCTTTGGCTCTTCAGCCACCGCTTCTGCGGTTTCACCGGCCGATGCGGCTTCTGCCGCTACAGGTGCAGCTTCTTCCGCTTTGGCTTCGGTTTCCGTTTCCGTCTCAGCGACAACAACAGGTGCGGGCACAGGTTCAGCCGCTGGCACAGCAGGCTTCTCAGCCTCTGCGACCGGCGAAACGCCAGTTTCCTTGGCTGCAGCTTCGGCCGCGAAAGCATCCAGCTCAGCAAGCTTCGCCGTGACGGCAGCAGCTTCCATGGCCTCGTGACGATAGCCGAGGCTCTTCAGGATTTCTTCCATATCGTCGGTCGTCGCACCGAGAATGGACATCATGGCAGGCGTGACGATGAACCGTCCGCCGTCATAAGCGCCATCCGGACGCGCACCCGAACCCGGACGCCAGGCAAGCGCCGGGCGAATGAGATCGGCAAGACGTTCCAGAATATCGATGCGCACGGCACGGCGGCCCAACACGCGATAGCCTGCCAGACGGTAGAACATCGGATCGAAGGCGGGATCGACCACGACCGACGTGCGGCCAGCGGCCAGCACATTCACGACATCGCCATAACCGGCCCGTTCGCGGCCATCGTTTTTCAGCGCCCAGAGCAGTGTAATGAGACCGGCAGGAGCAGGCTTCAGCAACATGGGCATGAAGACATGATAGGCACCGAAACGCACGCCGAGACGGCGAAGCGCCGCGCGCGAATCCTGATCGAGCCCACGCACTTCCTCTGCCACATCGCGGCGCGGAAGAATGCCAAGATTCTCGACGATCTGGAATGCAAGACCGCGTGTCATGCCCGTCAGGGCATCAGCGGCAGCCAGATCGGTGAGCGGCTTCAGAACGGTTTCGATATGATGGGCGACGAACCGTTCGATACGTGCGGCAACCTTGTCGCGAGCCGCTCCGGTAAGCTGTTCGTCGGCCAGGATCACCGCACGCGGCTTCAACAGGTCATCACCTGCAACCAGCGTTGCGACCGTTGCGCCAACCCAGCGCATAACGCCATCCGAGCCGAGCGCGAAATCGCCGTTCGGCGCAGCAGCAAAGCGCTCAGCGCGACGTTCGAACTCGGCGGCCAGCGCCTTTTGTGCAGCCGACTTCACCGCCTTGGCGTCCGGCCCATCGGCCTGAACGTCAGCGGTAAAACGGAATCCTTCCAGTTGCCCGACATTGTGGCCTTCGACAATCACGTCTCCGGCAGGGCTGATTTCTGCTTCAAGCATGGCATTCTCTCTCAGGCGCCTCATAAGCACGCTTGTCCTGCGGTCTACAAAGCGTTTCGTCAACCTTTCATGCAGCGCGTCGGACAATCTGTCCTCAATTTCGCGCGTCTTTTCCTGCCAGTGTGTCGGATCGGCAAGCCATCCCGGCCTGTGCGACACAAAAGTCCAGGTTCGAATTTGCGCCACACGATGCGACAGGGTGTCGATTTCCCCCTCTGTGCTATCGGCGCGGCGCACCTGTTCGCTCATATAATCTTCATCGACGCTCCCTCGGCGGACAAGATCCTGATAGATGGTTGCAATGATATCGGCATGCTGCGCCGGCGCGATCTTGCGATAATCGGGCAGCGCGCAGGCGTCCCACAAAAGCTCGATGCGTGCCGGTGTCTTGGCGAGCCGCACAATCTCTTCGTCTTTCGACAAATTTTCAAGCGCTTGTTGATCGACGGCTGGCAAAGCCTTGGCCAATCCTTCGATCGGTGCGGGTGTTTCCAGAGAAAATCGCAGGGAATCGAGCGATGAAAAGTCGAACCGCGCCGTGCGCCACTGTAGAACTTTCACCGGATCGAAATTATGCGCTTCCACCCGCTCGACCAGTTCTTCGTCGAACGGATGCACCTGCCCTGTCACGCCGAAGGTGCCGTCACGCAGGTGTCGGCCCGCGCGCCCGGCGATCTGTCCTACTTCGGCAGGCGTCAGATCGCGGAACTGATAGCCGTCGAATTTGCGGTTCTGCGCAAAGGCGACATGATCGACATCAAGATTAAGACCCATGCCGATAGCATCGGTCGCTACCAGAAAATCGACATCGCCCGACTGGTAAAGTTCAACCTGTGCGTTGCGTGTGCGCGGGCTGAGCGCGCCCATGACCACCGCAGCGCCTCCGCGCTGGCGACGGATCAGCTCGGCAATCGCGTAAACTTCATCCGCGGAAAAGGCAACAATGGCGGAACGGTTCGGCAGGCGCGTAATCTTCTTGGAACCGGCATAGGCCAGATGCGACAGGCGCGGACGCGTCACCACATTGATGCCACGCAGAAGCTTTTCCAGAATGCCGCGCATAGTGCCAGCACCAAGCAGGAGCGTCTCCTGCCGTCCGCGCAGATGCAGGATGCGGTCGGTGAATATATGGCCGCGCTCCAGATCACCGGCGAGCTGCACTTCATCGATGGCCACGAAAGCCACGTCGGTACGGCGCGGCATGGCCTCGACTGTGCAGACGGAATAGCGCGCGCCGAGCGGCACGATCTTTTCCTCACCCGTGACCAGCGCGACATTAGCCGCACCGACCCGTTCCACAACGCGGTTATAGACCTCACGCGCCAGAAGGCGCAGCGGCAGGCCGATCATCCCGCTTCCATGCGACAGCATGCGTTCGATGGCCAGATGGGTTTTGCCGGTATTGGTCGGCCCAAGCACCGCAGTCACATCGCGGCCACTCAGGGTCAGCGGCAAATCATGGGCAGGGAGTTGGTTCATGCCAATAATCGGATTCCCGGTACAAATGCCCGTCACGGGCTGGATGCTGGTTCTTGCGATAGCACTATACGACCCGCACCGAAAGCGCTCCTGTTAAGTTTCAGTATGGACGAGTTGCCAACCTTTCGGCGACCGATGTGCTGCCGGTCAATAACTTGTCGATTAACGATTGGAACGACTCTGGAACGAATCGGCGACGAATCGCTGACTCGGATAGCTTCGCCTTTTGTTCACGGCAATATATAGTAAGTCTAACACAAAACCCCACAATATGCTGAATCGGATGTTCCGCTTTTCTGTGTTCTCCTGACGCGAAACGACACCGCCGTTAACTTTTGGCAAAACCTGTCAACAGGCTGTTCCGATAGCAATGCGATTCTTCAGAAAGTCTTAATGATTACTGATATTTCGTTAATGCCTGAAGAGTTGCAAACTCGGTCTCCGTTAACCTTCAGGCCAAAGCCGGAACGAATCGGCGACGAATCACTGATCTGTAAATATTCTTCATTTGTTCTCACCACATCTGGTGTTCGAAGTGCCCGATGCACCATAGAAAACCGAAACCGGACGAACCTTGATGAGCATTTCTTCGATTTCGCGTTAACTTTTCCGGCAATTCTGTCACGCCGACGCTGCGGATTTCAAACGTCTCATTGCGGAAACAAAAAGGCGGACGGAGCTATTTCTCCACCCGCCTCTGTTCCGATGAAGGAGAAGGTCAGTCGCGCTCGACGCACAAGGCAACGCCCATGCCGCCGCCGATGCAAAGCGTCGTCAGACCGCGCTTGGCATCACGGCGCTGCATTTCGTAAAGCAGCGTTGTCAGAACGCGCGCGCCGGAGGCACCGATCGGATGACCGATCGCGATTGCTCCGCCATTGACGTTGACGATATCCGGATTGAGCCCAAGATCACGCACAACAGCGCAGGACTGCGCTGCAAAGGCTTCATTGGCTTCGACCAGATCGAGATCGCCGACGCTCCAGCCTGCCCTTTCCAGAGCCTTTTTGGTCGCCGGAATAGGACCTGTTCCCATGATCGACGGGTCCACGCCAGCCGTTGCCCAGGAAACGATGCGCGCCAGCGGCTTCACACCACGTTTGGCTGCTTCATCCGCATCCATCAGCACAACAGCAGCAGCGCCATCGTTAATACCGGATGCATTGCCCGCAGTGACTGTTCCTTCCTTGTCGAAGGCCGGTTTCAGCTTGGTCAAAGCCTCCATCGTTGTACCGGGGCGGATATATTCGTCCGCCGAAACAACGATATCCCCCTTGCGACCCTTTACGGTAAAGGGAACGATTTCATCCTCGAACCTGCCGGCAGTCTGTGCCGCCTCAGCCTTCTGCTGGGAGGCCAGCGCAAACTCATCCTGATCACTACGGGTCAGTTGCCACTGGCGGGCAATGTTTTCCGCCGTAATCCCCATGTGATAGCCATTAAAGGCATCGATCAGGCCGTCTTTCAGCATGGTGTCGGTCATCTTGAAGTCGCCCATCTTCACGCCTGACCGCAAATGCGCGCAATGCGGCGCCATCGACATGGATTCCTGACCACCCGCCACGATGATCTTGGCATCACCGGAAAGAATCTGTTGCATGCCGAGCGCGACCGCCCGCAAACCGGAACCACATAGCTGGTTGATCGAGAAAGCCGTTGTCTCCTTCGGGCAACCGGCGTCCATTGCCGCCTGCCGCGCCGGGTTCTGCCCTTCACCTGCCGTCAGCACCTGCCCGAGAATAACCTCGTCCACATCCGTCGCCGCCACACCGGCGCGTTCCAGCGCGCCTTTGATGACCGTCGCACCCAGTTCATGCGCCGGGACATTGGCAAATGCACCGTTGAAAGCGCCGACTGCGGTGCGGGCTGCGCTGGCAATGACGATGGCTTTCTGGTCGGACATTCTTTCCTCCTTGAAATGTTGCGCAACACAAAGACCAAAATTCCGGCCTTGGCAAGCTTTGCCGTGCGCCAGCAACCGTCTTCATGAAAATCGATAAAGTGTTTTTCCTGTGACAAGAAGCATTCGAGTGTGCATCGCAAGCCATCATCGCTAAATTACACTGAGCTATATATAGGAGATATCCATGCCTTCATTGACGCTCGAACGAGCCAATACGATCATTGCCGGTGCTTTTGCCAAAGCCGAAGAACTGAAACTGAAGCCGCTTGCTGTTTGCGTCCTCGATGCCGGCGGCCATGTGAAGGCTTTCCAGCGTCAGGACGGTGCGTCCATGCTCCGTTTCGAGATCGGTTCGGGCAAGGCCTATGGCGCCCTTGCGGTCGGTACCGGCTCGCGCTGGCTGAACAATCAGGCGAAGGATCGCCCACATTTCCTGGAAGGACTTTCGGGTGTATCAGGCGGCAAGATCGTGCCGGTGCCGGGCGGCGTTCTGATCAAGGATGCTGACGGCGAAATCATCGGTGCGGTCGGTATTTCCGGCGACACGTCGGATAATGACGAAATTGCAGCCATTGCCGGTATCGAAGGCGCTGGCTTTGCGTCCGACGCAGGCTGATTGCCTTCTGCTCAGCACTTCCACATAGCTGATAGATGGGGTTGGTGGACATCCAACAGCCCCATCTTGCAAGATAGAACAAAAAGGCAAGAGCTTTTTGCGATTACCGGCTTGTTCCGCCTTCTATTTCAGATTCTTACCTGCAAAAGAGGCCACAGCACCGGGGACCGCTCGTTCCGTGCTCCCGATGCGGCATGGCGTATCTGACAAGTTTAGGAATGAATCTTCATTATAGCGAGTATTCTCAAATATATTAAAGAAAGAAACAGCCGATGACACTGACAATCCGCCATTCGCAATTATTGTTTTAAGAATGTAGTCCATATCAATTACCAATCAAATTAAAATAAAACCACACACTATTCATCATAGCGCAATGCGGCTTAACTTTGTTTTTTGACCAACTAATCAAAAAGTGATCAACTACAGATTATATTTATGAAATCATCTTACAATTATAAAATTATCGTAAAAAAACGCCGCTTCCGGAAATCGGAAACGGCGTTCTTGAAAACCATCCTTCGGCTGCAATGCAGCTTCAGACTTATTCCTTAGCTTCGAGGACCTGACGGCCGCGATACATACCGCTCTTGAGATCGATATGATGCGGACGACGAAGTTCGCCCGAGTTCTTATCCTCGACATAGGTCGGGGCCTTGAGAGCGTCAGCCGAACGGCGCATGCCGCGCTTCGACGGAGACGTTTTTCGTTTTGGTACTGCCATGGATCCAGCTCCACTGATCGGTCAATAAACGTCCGGCACGGCCCCGAAGAGCCTGTCACATCGGACAAAATTCCGGAAAGTCACGTGCCTATACACGCTCTAA